>Ga0214544_1004941_pt1 | contig 26298 bp, 14 predicted proteins | sample CNSS3metaG_FD_160074 | JGI IMG/M metagenome (GOLD analysis project Ga0214544, IMG submission 160074) | Root nodule microbial communities from cowpea collected in UCLA plant growth center, Los Angeles, California, USA - CNSS3 | ecosystem: Host-associated > Plants > Roots > Nodule | place: USA... | reverse complement strand
TATATATATGGGTGGACCTTCGTTTGGATAAGGGGTCATGTCTCTCCAATTGTTTTTTTCTTTACATTTATATAAGTAAATATATGATTTTAAATTGTTTTTTTCAAATTTAATATTTTTAATATATTTTATATATTTGATATTGTAATAAATTTTTATATATTTATATTTATATTTATATCTGAATTTTCACATTTATTTTTTAATTTTATATTTTAATTATTTTTAAATAAAAATAATTAATTTATTATTTAATTTAACCATTTTTTATTTGTTTATTTTTAAAAATTTAATCATTATAAATGAAAATTAATTATATTAAAATTATAAAAATTATTTATATTTAATTTTATAATTATAATAATAACAATAATTGTAATTTTATTATTTTTTATTATCATAGAAAAAGTAAATATAATTTTTTGACTAATTTATATAAAAAATTTAGGATTACTCTTTTTGTTCCTATTTTTGTTCAAAAATATTAAGTTGGTCCTCCAAGTTTTTTTTTAGTCTCAATTTGGTCAACTTTTGATAAATGATGCAATTTTGTCCTTTTTTCTTTAAATTTCTTGAATTGAACCAATAATTTTTTATCAAAATTGAAGTTGTGAATAATGATGGTGTGTTTTATTGGTATAATTGACATAATCCTAGTATCAATTTTGATGAAAAATTCTTGTTCCGTTTCAAGAAATTTAAAGAAAAATATCAAATTGCATTAATTTTTATAAAATCGATATCAAATTGAAACTAAAAAACACTAGGTCAACATATATTTTTAGACGAAAAAATATATTAAAGAGTAATTCAACCAAAATTTTAGCACCCCAAAATATTGTCTGAAAATTCGCAACTGTTATATATATTCATATTATATATATATTATAGTGATTTTTCTTTTCTTTTTTTGTTATAGAGTGTTAGAAGGTAATAAAGTTTCAATCAATTTAAACCGATCAAATTTTCGTTTGAGTAATTTTGTTTTTCAAATATCAAATTCTTGTTTTATGTTCTGTTATAGCAATGATTAAAATTTTCTATTGGATGTATATAACCTCTGCTACTTTATGTTTATGTATTTAGTTTTTGAATTACGTTTTCTGGAAATTAGTTAAAAAATTATTCATTCTTCTATTTCTTCATAGTGTTTAGCTTGAAGAGTATGTATCATGGTAAATCCTAGGTTAGATAACTAAGATGGTTGTTATTTATTTAGTTTTGAGTTGATAAAGTATTCGTGAAGGACATATTTTTGTTTCAAGTGTAATTTTTGTATGTGGATTAATTATTGATGTTGAATTTTAATGTTAAATGTTAAGTTTAACTACATTTAGAGAATTGAAATTAGTTGGATCTATTTTTTTGTTTTTAAATTTTGATCTAATTGACTTAATTTGATGGATTGATTTGCTTCGAGTGAAACTCCATCGTTCAAGTCATGATATTCAATGTTCAAACCGCTAATTAATTGATTTTAGGCAAGAGAAATATTATTACAATTATTTTTCGAGAATTTAGTTGTTTAAGCATTCAAACTCAAAGAGCGTAGAGAATCTTGAATTGAATCTTGTACCAATGTCTTCCTCTTGAGTAGAGTTTACTCTCTTTCACTTTTTATTTTTTTTTTTATATACTTCATCTTAATCAACTATTTAGTGTTTTCAATGTCACATATTTTAAAAGTGGGTGCTTTCTTCAACTTCATCGAAAAGACCAAGATAACTCTAAGTTTCAAAGTAATATATTATAAAATTGGGTGTTTTCAATTGAACCCTTATTAACTTTTGATTTTATATTGAGTACTCATAATTTTTATATTTTCAATTGAGTCTTTATTGTTTAATTTTTTTATTGACGAGATGATGTGATCATTATATTGTTTCGTCTTGTTTACTTATTTATATTTGTTAAGAAATGAGAGATTTTATGGTTAACAAAAAAATTTAAATATGTTTTTGCTCCTTCAAGTTTCAATAAATTTTGGAATTAGTCATTCTTCAAAACTTTATACCAATTTAGTCTTTTATCTTTAGAAATACGTGAATTTAGTCTTTCTTACCAATTTTTGTAAAGTTTATCTGACATTTTAAACGTTTTTTATGATAATATTTGAGTTAACATTAAAGTGAAAATGTGTAAAACTGTGTAAATAATTCAAATACTATAATAAAATACGCTTGAAATGTTAGATAAACTTAACAAAATTTAGTTAAAAAAACTAAATTTACACATTTTTAAAAATAAAGGACTAAATTAATTAAAATATTTGAAGATAAATTAATTCCAAATTTTATTGAAACTTAAAAAAAAAAAACATATTTAAAAAAAAAAAATATTGTTGCAATTGATGTCATACCTCAACTGACTTTTACTATTTTTTTTTTTTAAACTCTGTTTTATAAGAATGGATTTTGGTCGATAAAAAAAGCTAAAAAAAGTTACTTCTATTTAGATGTGAATCTATAATCTTTTATTGATTTTAAAAATTGATTTTAGGTGCCTTCAAACAATTTATTAGCATAAATTAATTTTAGAATTTGATTGTGAGAATGTTCGAAATGAAACAAAAAATGCAGGTGGTCACCTACATTAATGATAATAACAATGACAATTCGTCATAAGCAAGATCGATAATCTTGTTATCTAACATGTTTTCAAAATAAAACAATAAAAATCACATATAATTTTGAATTAACTAGAAAATCTTGCTATTAACATATAAAAATATTACACAGAAGAAGATAAATAGTCACATCAACTGGTTAATGAAAAAATTAAATGATAAATCTTAATTAAAAGTAAAAAATTATATTTTGATTTTGATTTTTTAATTTTCATTATTTTTTATTTTCTAACATGATTCGGTGTGAATTATTATTTTTTTCAAAAAAAATATAATAATACATTAATTAATAATTTATATTGAACCACGTCAAAAAATAAAAGAAAAAATAAAAGATAGAAATAAAAAATGAAAGTGATAATATCATTATAAAAAAATATATTGATAATAATATTGATTTTATTTCTATTTTTATTAGGTTTTATAATTTCTTTTTCTTTTCGTCTTCTCAAAAGAATATAATAAGTTTACCCGTTTATTAAAACTAAATGAATATTTATAATTTCTCCCGGTCTACCACATTATTATACATATAGTAACACTAACCCACTTTTTGAAAAAAAAAAAAGAAAACTCATCTAATAATATTGGTTTCCAAAACACATGTCTAATATAATAAGAAAGCAGGAGACAATGTAAATGCGTGGTTTGAAAGTGTTTGAATTGTGTGAATCTGGAAACACAGTCCCGTTTTTGTTCTATAAATACCAAACACAGACTCATCCTAATGCATCATCAACATCCATCACTGTAAGACCTTACAGCCATGGCTTCCTCCAACTTCTCCACTGTTCTCTCTCTCTCCCTAGCCCTCTTCCTGCTGCTTCTCACCCAAGCATACTCAGACGACTTCTCCTTTAACTTCAAATCCTTCGACCAATCCAACCTTATCCTCCAAGGTGACGCCGTCGTCTCAACCGCCGGCCGGATACGACTCACCAAAGTTAAAGGCAACGGCAAACCCACGCCGGCCTCTCTGGGCCGCGCCTTCTACTCCGCCCCCATCAAAATCTGGGACAGCACCACCGGCAAAGTCGCCAGCTGGGCCACCTCCTTCACTTTCAACATCAATGCTCCCAACAAATCAAACTCCGCCGATGGGCTTGCATTCGCTCTCGTACCCGTCGGCTCCGAGCCCAAATCCAACGCCGGTTTTCTTGGTCTTTTCGACAACGCCACCTACGACAGCTCCGCCCAGACCGTGGCTGTGGAGTTCGACACCTACTCGAACCCTAAGTGGGACCCGGAACCCCGTCACATCGGCATCGACGTGAACTCCATCGAGTCTATCAGATGGGCGTCGTGGGGTCTGGCGAACGGGCAAAACGCGGAGATTCTGATCACCTACGACGCCTCCACGCAGCTCTTGGTGGCTTCTCTGGTTCACCCTTCCCGGAGAACCAGCTACATCGTGTCTGAGAGAGTGGACCTGAAGAGCGTTCTTCCGGAGACGGTCATCATTGGGTTCTCTGCCACCACAGGGTTGCTTGCAGGTTCAACCGAAACCCACGACATTCTCTCTTGGTCTTTTGCTTCCAAGCTCTCAGATGGCAATGGCATCACCACCGGTGGCTTGGATCTCGCCAAGTTCGTCCTCAACAAGTTCATCTAGACTCCATCCTCCTGCTTTTCTGTGACACTGAAACACTACTGCATGCACTCACACCCTTCCTGCTCCTTCTTCTTTCTTCCTAATAACGTTTTTCTGTCACAGAAGTTAATAACATCATGCCTTTTTTACTCTACTTTTTTTTTTTTTTTTTTTTTTTTTTTTTTATCGTCCTAATAAAATCCACACCGAAAAACAACATATATAAAACAGATTGAATCTCACTTTTAATATAAACATCGTACACACGTAAATTATCAAATGAAATAAGGATACGTGTAATATATGTGGATAAAAGGATATACATAAGTCCGGTTAAATATATTTTTAGATTGTTGACTTTAACTTAGGAACCGGTCAATTTTGAAATTTTGGATTAATTTAATCTTCATCTTTTGAGATATATAAATTTAGTTATTTTAATCAAATTTTAGTAGGTTTATTTGATATTTTGTACGCATTTCAATATTGTATTTGAGTTATTTGTACTATTTGACACATTTTTGCTTTAATGTTAAGTCAAATGCTATTATGAAACGTGTTTGAAATGTCAAATAAATTTAACAAATTTGATTAAAAAGACTAAATCTATGCATTTGAAAAGATAAAAGACTAAATTGGTCTAAAATTTCAAAATTGACTAGTTCCAAAATTTTCAAGGGACCAAAAATATATTTAACTTTAACTCATATACCTATAAATAGTTACTTCAGTGTAATAAATTTTGATATATATCAGTTTTAGTAAAATAAAAAAAATTACAAATCATACTTTTAATATAATAGTTTTTCTTATCTTAAATTGATTTAAAGTTCATTAATAATTAATATTCAATCATTATTCTATGTGTTTATTGGGGAGTATCTAATATGAAATTCATCTTAAAGAAGTAAAAAGAATTTGAAATTTATAAAGCAAGAAGTAAAGGAACAAAAGACTTTAATGTTAATTTTTTAATAAACACATGTATTAATTATTAAATATAAACATGTGTTTAATTATCTCATAAAAAATTAAATAAAATTAATAAAATAAAAATTTGTACTAAATTATAATTTTTTTATGTAATAAAAATAAAATATATTAATATTTATTGTATTAAGTAATATATTTTATCTATAAATACTAACAAAATATTGGTAACTATTGTCCGGTTAAAAAATTTAAGAGTCTTGGTCCGATTTCTAGGTTTAATAACTTTGATGTGTTTTTAAAGGAGAATATAAATTTTGATAATTTTTATTTTATTTTGAGCTAACATTTTTTAAATAGTTGTGAAGTATAAAAAAATATAAAAAATAAAAAGATAAAAAATCACTTAAAAAATATCATTTTAAAGTTATAAAAAAAATAATAAAATTTAATTATAAAAAATCATTTTTCATTCTCTTCTGAAACCAGATATTACATGTATTTAATCTATATATAATTTATTTATCTTTGAAGTCGAATTCAGGATTCCTCGAGTGATACTCTAATGACAGGAACGGTTCTGTTACCATATCAAAAGTTGTATTATTAGTGCCTAACTATTTTTAAAGTATATAATTTTGAAAAAAATGTAGTTATCGTATTATTTGAAAAAATTGAAAGTATAGTACACAATTTTCTTTTAATTCATCGGTTTATTTGTTATTTTTTAATTCGTACTTGAGAAAACTTCTTTAGGGCGAGTTTGCTTGTGTTTTGTTTTTAAAATAAATATAAGCATATTCTTTCCATGTATTTTGTTGATTCTATTTATTTTGTACTTTTGGTTTTTTATAGAAAAAAATTCAATTTACTTCTTGAATAAGTGGTTTATTTTAAATTTAAACAAATCGACTTTATGTCTCCTTTCTTTTTAAACTTGTTTAATGATAAATTATATGTATGATTAATTATTATAATATATTATAATCAGAGAATTTTTTTCCGTAAATTTGTAGAAAATTAATTTGAAGTTAATTATAATTTCGTTTTGATAAAAGAAAATCGTTTTTATATCTGGCATTTAATACTTAGTAAGCCTTGAGTTGGGCATTACCAAGTGCGTGTAAATCAAATTTATGAAAGTAATTTTAAATTTATATTTAACTACTCTGAAAAAGAAATTTACATTCGTAATAAATTTAGGAGTTTAAATAGAATTATTTGACCTAAATAATACTTTTTGTTTCAAATATCTCTGCCAATTAATTTTTTTTAAGAGAAATCTTCATTTGAGTGATCAAGCAAGAATGATAATTTGTTGTATGGTCCCGTTATGTTCTACACATCACATCAACCTTTTGCTTTTTCGGCATGATCAACGATTTGGACATATTATATATATATATATATATATATATATATATATATATATATATATATATATATATATATATTCTTTGGAATTAAAATAAAAATTATAAAAAGTCTGATTTTGTATGTAATCACTTAAAAAATAATTTTAATAATAGAATAAATTAAATATCTAAATTAATTAAATTGTATTATTGTACTACTATAATAAGATTGTTAAATAATTATACGCAAAATTGTATCATTTGTTTCTTTATTTAATTATCAACATAATTTGAGTTTACTTGTTTCTTTTTGCTTTTCTGCATTCTTCTTTATTTTCTTTTCTCCTCTTTCATTTAGCCAAAATTATTCGTATAATCATATATTATTGACGTTGGAAAGAATCCGAAAACAGGTTGCATACTAAAACCAAAGAATTTGTTCAAATATAAAAGAGCAACAGGGGATATAATATATTGATTTATTTTAGGTTAAAATATGGTATTAATCTTATATTTGTTCAAACATTTAGAGTAATTCCTATATTTTGATTGTATCAATTAGATTTTTATTTTTAGAATATACTGTAATTTTTTTTACACCAACAACGTTAATTCACGTGTTGCATATTTTTTTTTTCAATTTTAAAAAATAACTAACTTTTATTATCAAGTGAGCATTGATATGTTGTGACAATGATAATCACGTTGAATCCACTTATTATTATAGTGCAAAATATAATGTGATTCTCAATTTAATTTTTTTATTTATTATTTTTAATACAATTCGGTTGTATTATTTTTTAAATGGAACAATTTCATTTATTTTTAAATTGAGATTAAATTTAATTTTTATATAAATATCATCCTTATATTTGTATTAAATATTTTTAATAAGATTAAATTTATTTAAATTTGTATTTTATATTGAACTTGATTTAAATTTTACTTTAAAATTTAATAATATTCATATTACATTTTATTATATCATTTTTTAATACTATTTTTTATTTAAATTTATATTTCAAATATAATAATTTCACATCAAACAATACACAATAGATATAACCACATAAAATATATATTTTGAATTATTTACGTATTATAGAGTTCATATTGAATATGTATTATGTAATTTCACGATTATTGCTTCTCCATAAATATAACTATTTTTTGTTAAAATATAATGTATGGTTATCTCTCTTTGTGTGATTAAATATTTCATATTATAAAAGAATTATCACTTCAAGTTTTGCACATTTTCATATTATTATTTATTTAGACTATACCCAAAACCTCTTTTAACTTTAGTATTTAAGCGTGTAAGAATCCTATTTTTATAAACGAGCAGAAAGAAACTGGTTGTAATTAAAAATAGAACCTTTTTCAATTGTAAGTGACCCTAAAAGTACAACTTCTTTTTTTTGTTTTTCAATAAAAATGGTTCTAAAAATTAATTATCATGTTTTTAATGAAAAATCATTTGTAAAAATTTATTAACATATTCACCTAAAATGAATGGGGGCAATTAAGGAATTATCGTAAACATAGTTTTTCATTTTCTTTTAATTTCTTGTCTGAAAAGAAGATAAAGAGCCCATTTGGTGACATGTGTATTAAATTTATTGAATTTACGGCAATAATTGACTGACAAACTTATATCATTGCTGTACGGTGCCCCGACCCTGATATTGATATCTGAGTGGCATTGAAGCACTTCAAACACAGATGAAATAAATGAAAAAATAGAATTAATAACAAAGAAAATGATTTTTTTGAGTACTCAATTTTAATAATTTTATTATATAATTTTAGATATTATCTTTTAAATATTTTTTTTAATTTTTAATATTTCAAGATTAGTTAAAAATTGTTATTTTATGTTGTGATTTTTTTTTATTAAAATTTAGTAATCAAAACATTATTATCTTAATAATAATAATAATAATAAAAGTTAAAGATGAAAAAGACATTAAATAACATATCTACTAAATAAAAAAGTTTAATTCAATCTGTTTTTTTTTTCCACTTTCAGGGTTTTTCCTAGACTTTATAACATTTACAAAAGATTAGCGTCAACACAAGTGTTATTATATTTGTTTGTATGCATTTTTTAAATATAAATGATAATATGTTAATAGGTGATAATAGTATAATGTTATTAAGTTAATATATAAAATAAATTTATATTTATCAAAAATAAAGGGAAAAAAATAGAGAAATTAATTGTTGATGAATAAAAAAACAGTTTTATAGAAAATAAGTAAAAATAACTATTAATTTTTAAAAAATTAATAAATAATTATATTATAAAAAGTAAAAATATATTATAAAATATGGACACACAAGTTTATATATTATCATAGATAATACGTTTAAAATAACAGTTGAAAATGTAATGCTTTTATTTAACAATTATCTTATATATAGGCATAAAAATAACTATAATGATTATGTATTTACGTCTTACTTCCATGGATTAGACGTAAAATGATTAGTAGCATATTTATAAATATTTGTTAAAAATTTACGTTCGACACTTTAGGAAGAAACATAAATTTTAATATTTATGTCTAATTAGGGTGTAATAGAAGTATTAGGTTGTTAAAATATAAAAATTTACGTCTATCTCTAGATATAGATAGTCATATCGGTATGAGTTAAAATATAACAAAATTAAACATAATATAAAATAAAAATCTATAATACTATTATCTTAAATATGAAACTAATATTATATATATATATAATTATAATTTCTCAATTAACTACAACCAAAACATATAAAATATAATCTATCACGTCAAACATAAATAATTAGTTTTTTACAACTCAAAATAGCGTCTTCTCACTTCTCTGTCCACGAAGTTCTTCGTCTTCCCAAAACTCACCCAAACAGCGTTGACGACGACGGAAGGAAGGTGCATCATTGGCTCCATTTTGTGTCCAAAAACATGGTTTCTTCACTCTCATATTGTGTTTTCTCTCAAAGGTTAGTTCTCTCCGATTTTTTTTTCACATTAAAGTTAGTTTTTGTCTCTACTGTTTTGAAATTCATGGTGTTCTGTTTTTATTTTTGTTTATAATTTTGTCATTTTCATTGGTGTGCAATGTTGAGGAGGGATTAACGAACTTGATCGTATGAGAAACACTTTTAAGTTGCTTTTTTTGCATTTGATTTTTATTTAAATTTTTACAATGTAATATATATTAAAATTAGTTTTTCTTTTTAATCTTAATATATGTGAATATGTAGATAAGAAATATTGTTATTTTATATTTGGATTTATCAGGTGTTTGAGTAGTATTGTAATTTTAGTTATGTATTTTTATTTTATTGATTTTAGATTTATTAGATGTCGAATGTTTCTATAATTTTATATTTATTAGATTGATTAACCTATAAATTACTATCTGGTGGATATTTTAGTTTTAGATGTAGATAGACATCGAGTGAATTTTAGTTTTTATTTGTGATTTAGTATAAATAATTAAACTTTAATAGTTTGTATTAAATGTTTGGAATATTTTTTTTCATAATTTAGTATCATGTGTACTTTGTAAGTTTATACATATATTTGAAATTTGAACTTGTTACAGATGAAATGAATTCTTACGAAAACTTAAGTGGTAAATATAATTATTTATCTGTTTTGATGATGATTTATAATCTTTATTATTTATTGTGCAGAAAGAGAAAATACATTATGTTGTCTATGATATTTTTGGACTTAGACAACTAAAAAATGACATTGATATTTATTTGAAGTCCTTGATTGATGATTTTAAATTTTATGAAAAGACGACAGATGAATTTGATGCGTATTATGAAAAAAATTTCATGTTGTGTTACACCATAGATGATTTCTTGGCATATGATAATTTGAAATTATATATAGTAAGAATTAACATCTGAAATATCTTGTCTCATAATATAATATCCAAAAAAAATTTAAACTTATCTATTTTACAAATAATATATTCAGCACTATACGATTATTATTATCTTTAAAAACATTATAATATGCTTCTCATTAATAATGTTTTTCTTCCATACAACCAAAATCTACATTTACCTTATTTTTATTATAAGAAGTTATTCATAAATATACAAAATTATTACAATAATCATATGATTTCTGTTAACACAATGTTATAAAAAAAAATGACATGTGTATTCACTGTGTGTGACTAGTCCATATACAAGGAACAATCATGAGGCTGTCAAAAACAGGACACTGAAGTATATTTTTAAATTGTTAAACTTTATAACAACAGCACCAGTGGTCTAGTGGTAGAATAGTACCCTGCCACGGTACAGACCCGGGTTCGATTCTCGGCTGGTGCATGATTTTTTTGTCAATGTGTTTTGGCATCATAAATGTTTTCTCATTCCCTTGTTTAAATGAGAGAGAACAAAATGACTAGAAAATTTAGAAATAAATAACTTGTACAGTTTTAGAAGATTATAAAATATCATAGGAAATTCAAGAATGTCATAGAAATTTAGAAGCAAAGTAACTTGTATAATTTTAGAAGATCATAAATATTATAGGAGATTCAAGAATGCTCTAAAAACTCCTAGAATGATAATTTTCTAAATGATGAATATTGGAAGAAAAGACAAGATGTGAAAGTTAAAACTTCTTTACATGTTATCTTCAAGAGAAGGTTGAAATTTCCTCCGATATGTCATTTTGGAGACATGTGAATGTTGTAATTTTATTCACATATCAACATAGATCATAAGTGTTTTTCTATTGTTTCCATTATTAGATTTGTGTTCAAATTAATGTAATTATTATATTTATCATATTAGTGTAACAATTAATTTTGCATTGACATTACTTTGATAGTTAGTTGGTTTCCCAAGCCATAACTTGCAGAGGAGGACGAATTTTTGACCTATGTAATGCAAACACTAATCTATTGTCAGCGTAAGATTTTATTCCTTTGGGTGAGTTTGCTGGAATCGCTTATCTAACTTTTTGTTTTGGTTTAATTAATTAATTAACCAATTTTATCTTTTAAATGAATATTATTTTAAATTTAACAACTTTTAATTAAAATAAATATTTTATTGTTTTATTTTGTTCGTATATATGAAACTCGAATAGTCTACAAAAGGAGCTCAAGTCAAGGAGAGGAAGCATATATGATCCTTATAATGATATCATATCAAGATTAAGATATATTTTTTGTGATATGGAGTCCTTTTATATACTTGGATCTCATTAAGATCTCATTAATTATCTCTAACAACGTTTATATCCCTTCATAAATTCTAGTGAATACTCTGTTTAAACTATCATAGTTAATCATGTATAATATTGTCTTGTCCAAGTTAGCATGTCCTTGTCTGAGATGTTCTTTCTAGCAACTTTAGTTTTTTTGGTCGTGAGATGTATCAAACCTTTATCTAAAACTTACCAAGTTATTGATCGGAATGTATCCACTTGCTTGATTGAGATATCAGACATTTCCTAAAGAAAGAGGGAGATGTTTGTAAGAAATCATATCTTTAAAAAAGATATATTAGGACATACTACAAATCCAACACAAACTGAGATATACAAATCCCGCAAAATACATATCCTTTTAAATAATGACTTATTTAAATTTAGTTCGTTTTAAGAACTTGATTAATTATTTATAATAACGAAAAAAAAGACAACACCCATGCTTACGGAGCATATGTTTTAACTAGTAAATAATAATAATAATTATTATAATTTTTTAAACAATTAGATACTAACATTTTTTCCAATAGTACAAGTGTTATCAGAAAGTAAGATTCAAGAATGTCTGTCAATATGAATAATAGAGAATTTTCCGTCCACACCTTCACATTTTTGTTATTTCTTTCCAAGACCTAATAAAAAAAATAATATTTATTCTTTTTTAGTTAACTCATCCTAATTTCTTTTATATTTTAAAGTAAAAATGTCATTTTTTAATGGTCTCAAATGAGTGTTGAATGACAAATTGGAAGTTTGTGTATTATCACATGTCCTTTTATTGTCTTATATATATATATATCAGTCCCATACATGCACTCAACTAAATTGAAAAAGCATCACTATGCATTGCTCCGAACTAAGATGGCCACGGCGGCGCCGCCAACTCCGAAACCAAATTTCAAATTTTCAAATAGGAAAATTATGTTTTGAAAAAAAATTTGACAAAGTTGACAAAAGTTACTATAAATTGAATTAAAATGGATTATATTTATATTTTTTAACTAAAATAAAATAATAAAATAATACTTTTTTGCTTAAATTGGTAATTTGTGTTAGAAAAAACTTTGTTAAACTATCACGTTTGAAATATGGGAGTAATACATGTCATTTCACGGTCTTATATTAGTCCATACATGGACACACACCTAAACTAAAACATCACCACTTTACATTGCTCCGAACCAAGACCAATGGCCCCGGCAGCGCCGCCGTCTCTGACGCCGGAAACCACCCCGTTGGGCTACCAACTCTTCACGCGCATCCGCCTGGCCACCCCCTCCGATATTCCCCACATCCACAAACTCATCCACCAAATGGCCGTCTTCGAACGCCTGACCCACCTCTTCTCCGCCACCGAGTCCTCCCTGTCCGCCACCCTCTTCTCCCCCACCGTCCAACCCTTCCAGTCCTTCACCATCTTGCTTCTAGAAGCTTCTCCCACCCCCTTCCCCGTTTCAACCTTTGACTCCAACCCTTTCTTCAAACCCATCACTGAACTCGTGAATCTGAGGCTCCCCTATGAGGACCCCGAGCGCGACACGTTCAAGAGCATGGACGATGTTAGTGTGGTAGGGTTTGTGATGTTTTTCCCAAACTATTCTACTTTTCTGGGAAAAGCAGGGTTTTACGTGGAGAACTTGTACGTGAGGGAGTGTTACAGGAGAATGGGATTTGGGAAAATGTTGTTTTGTGCAGTGGCAAAGGAAGCAGTAAAAAGGAATTACGGAAGGGTAGACTGGGTTGTGCTGGATTGGAATGTTAATGCTATTAGGTTTTACGAAGAGATGGGTGGTGAGGTGGTGGAGGAATACAAGTTTTTCAGATTGACTGGGAAGGATCTTCAAGCTTTTGGACACACTCACTGAAAAGTGTTCCACTAATTCTCATTCCATGCTTGAAATATGTAACAAACCATGTCAGAATAAGATGTTCATATTATGTGTTTATAATGATCTCTTCTGAGATATAGTAAGTTATTATTATATCTCAAAAGGATTATCTAAGTTAATATAATTGTTGCTACTTCTTATTTTAATGATGATCAAACTTTTAGTACGGATTACTTGTATTAATTATAGCATAGAAGTACAAAATTTTTAAAATCGAAAAACAATTAGAAACTTTAAATTTCAGTTTTGAAAAAATAGAACATTATCCAAAGATTTGTCCGTGGATAATTTTACAAATAGGTTAACGTGTCGGTAATTTACTCATAAACTAACCCTTAAATAAATCACCAAGAATATTCTGCTTACCGAAGGACAAAAATTTATTGATAATTTTCTTACATCACAATTCCGGACACACTGCCGGATGTTTGTGGTAAAAGGGGCCATGCCCCCAAAATTTTTGAATTTTGTTTTTTATGTTTTAGGTATTTTGAATTTTTTTATCTTATAGATATCAAGTAATATATTATAAATTAATGATGATAATCAAATATTTTTTTTTATAAACATAATAATCAATGTTAATAAATAATAAAATATAAAACCAAACATAACAAAGAATAAAGAATAAAAAGATTTATCAAGATGTTTTTATTATTATTTTTTATTATAACTTGAGCTTTTTATAAATTGTTTTCATTTTTTGTTCTCACATTTTTTTTTTTTTTTTTTTTTTAAAAAAAAATTTCATTTTTTTTTCTAAAATTTTTTTTTTTTTTGTTTTTGAAGAAAAAAATATCTATTCTTTTGCTCTTATTTCTCTTCGTTCTCTTTCATTTTCGAGGAGAAAAAGAATGAGGTAATTCTTTCATCTTACTTGATAATGAAATATTAGTTTAATAATTTATTTAATGAGTCTCTTTTATATTAATTTTTATTTTATGAATATAGAAGTAAAAGTATTGTACTTTGTGTTTTTTTATACCCAGATTTTAATTCTGATTCCATTATATGACTTGAGTTTCTCACAAATTATTCTCATCTTTCATTCTCACCTACTTTCTTTTGTTTCTGAAGAGAAAAAAAATCTATTATTTTTGCTCTCATATCTCAATTGTTGTCTTCCATTATCGAAACAATAAAGAAGAAGGTAATTCTCTTTTGTATCACATGATAGTGAAATATTAGTTTAATAATTTATTTAATGAGCTTGTATATTAATTTTTTATTTTATGAACATAGAAGAAAAAAATTGTACTGTGTATTTTTTATAACTAGATTTTAAGGGTGGTTTGATTATCATCGAATATTTTTTTTATATTTACGTCTCTCAGTTTTTTATTAGATTATGACAAATTATTTTTTAGTCTTTTTTTTAAATAGGTATATTGATGAAGAATAAAATAATAAATTCATTTTTTGAAAGTGATAAAAGGAAAACTACCCGTGAAGATGAAAACAAGACAAATTCAACTCTTACAGATATTCATTTTTAGTCTTATTTTTTTTTTAGTTAGAGTTATACTAAATTATATATTCATTTTTATTGTATTAGTGACAATAATTAAATGTATACATTTTGGACGTGTTATTATGGCTCTCCCAACAATGTTGGTCAAGATCCCGACAAATATCGTATCCTCGATTATTAATAGATAAATTCAAATTTTCTTATAGTTATAAGTTTTGATCTTTGAAAAGATCTTTAAAAATGAAAAATATTTTGAAGTACACTATCGAGCTCCATTCTTACACATATTTCAACTAATGTATACATTTGTTAAAAAAATCGCATAATTCTTTTCACAAAAAATATTAACATTTTTAATTCTAATAAGCTAACATAAAAGAGCAAAGCCTCTCAAAAATTATATAATCATACAACGAAAACTTCATGCATAATAATTGAAAAGAAAAATGACATCATTATTCGATTTGGGCTATTGTTGGATGTGTAAATAACAAATCCGATACTAGAACCACTAACATTTTTCATCGTTTTGATCTTGATTGAATTTAATTAAAATTGTTTTGATTTACGTGTATTAAATTGATGGAATTCATCCAAAACCAAGTTATAATATCATTTAGTGTGCTAATCGAGATAACTACTATTTGACCTTTCACATACACTTCGAAGTAAAAAAAATGGTGATTTTTTTTAATAACGAAACAAATGCTAAAAATAAAACATGTTAACATAATATGAGTAATGATGTCAAAAAAATCTATACATGTGGATATTCGTGGATAAAAATCATAATGAATAAGAAATAGATATTAAAAATGGATATCTGCGGGTAACGGGTACAAATATTTTTTACACCCGTATGTTAAAGGGACGAATACTGGTATCATAGTATCCACACCTATGGATACTTGTACCCGCTATATTCTAATTTAAATTAAAAAAATTATTAAAACATTAATATATTGATTTTGAATGGGCTATTTGTTATCAATTGATTTTAAAAAATCTTCATTTATTTGTTAACTGTATTCAACATTGTTTACACTTTGTTTGACATTTATAAATGTTATGCATTATATTTTTATTTGAATTTATGGTTAAATTTTTTATCAAATATTAAAATTTTTTTTTGTAAATACCCGCGGGTACCGGTAGATATTAAAAAAATATGCAGGTACCTGTATAATGAATACTCGCACAAATATAAATACAAGTACATGACGGATATTTACCCAGCGGGTAGGGTACGGAAGAGCTACTACCCGTACCCTACCTACCCCCGTTGACATCCCTAAATATGAGAAACTAAAATGTATTCTAAACTAAAATTATTGAATGTAATTAATATAATTATAATTAAATGCACAGTTGAAAATGTTTAAGAGTAGAAAAGAAACTAATAAATGAAACAACAATAACATGGAAAATGACTTACAACATTCTATATTTAAATAAAAATATTACTTTGTATGAAAATTAAAAATATTAATGCATTTAATAAATGAATGAATCTAAATTATTAATTGAATTGATAATTTGTTAAATAATCAATACATACTTTTAGGAAAGAATTTAAACATTATATAGTAGTGGTTTTACTGGCTCCATCATGCTTCTATACACAAGCATCATTCTGGTGTATATTAAGAAACTGAATAAGGTATTCTTTTGAATACATTGATAAAGGAATAAATAAATAGAGAGAAAGAAAGGAGATTAATTAATTGAATTCATTACATACAAAATTTTTCATACATCAAACACCTTTATGTATACAACAATACCCTAGTTTTCATTTGTGTTCTTCATCATATCACTAAGCAATGGCTTGTTTCCTTCCAAGTCAAGACCTAGGAACCAATGTGAGTGTTAGCAGAGAAGAGTTCTTCAACTTCCACAGCATCGACCGTCTTCTCTTCACCCGTTTGGTGGTGGTGCTCCGTCGTGACACCAGCCAATCCACCCATGTGATGGCCTTCTTGATGTGGCTTGAAAAACAGTGCAAGAACATGTGCATGATCAAGAACTTGCTGCAATGGTCTGACCCCATGATCAATAGCCTTGCAGATGAGGCCACGTTGGTTTTGAAGTGCATCGAGAGTTCCCATTTCCCTTACGATGATGCTGCTTTCAAAGACGAGAACTTGCCTTTGATCAGAAGCATCTTGCACCATTCCGCATCCTTCAAATACTTCCACCATAACCGTGTGGTTATCATTGGAGCAATCACCAAGTTGCTGGACAACGTTTGTGTGAGAGCCTTCACAGACATAGTGCAAGAAGTGCAGTATGCGAAGGGTGTGAGGGAACAGAAGATGGAGTTTGAAAAAGCTTATGGAGCAAGTCCTTATGTCAAACATGTGGTGTATCATACTCCAGTGCCTCCTGGTGTTGCTGTTGTGTCTCAAAATGCTGCATTAGCAGCACCACCACAATGGGGTGAAGGAAGTTCCAATGGCAATGCTTATCTTCCTGTGCAGAGTTATGATGTTTCAAACCAACAACATTTGAATGAGCTTGTTGCCATGATGAATCAAACTAGTATTACTTCTGCAAGCAGTGATCAAATGCAGGAGGTGCCTGTTGATGAGAGGATTATCTTCATGACATTCTCTAAGGGCTACCCTATTTCGGAGTCTGAAGTTCGAGCTTTCTTTGCAAGGTACTTTACTCTATAAATTATACATCTCTTTGGTTTGGATTCAATGCTTTATAATTTATTTTAGTTAATTAGTTTGGATTGCTTTTGGAACTTTAAATCGATCAGTGTTACTTTGAAAGAGTTTGAATCACGATTAAATATGTTTTTATCCCAAATTTTATTACATAAAATTAAAATCTGTTTTTTCCCAAATTTTGATATAAATTTGGTCTCAAAATTTTAAAACTAAATACATATAGTTATCATAATCAATTACGTTAAATTTGTATGATATCTCATACAATGTTTCAAAGTAACATTTAAATTGGTTTTAGACCGGTTCACAAAGCAACCTAAAGTATCATTTAAAATATAAAAAAATGTTAACATAGTTTTGTTAAAATGAATTTATATATATATATATATATATCTATTTATTTTTAAATATTATCAATAAAATATATCAAAATTTAAGATAAAAAATAAATTCTAATTGATTTCAAATATATTTGAACCTTTGAACTATAGTAAAAGATTTCTTAAATGATATATTGTTATAGAAACTACAGTTAACAACAGAACAACTATTATTTGACTTTCAATGAGAATACGGTTAATTATCATTATATATGTTAAATAAATAGAACAATGATTATGTATGTAATTGTCTTATTATGTGTAAGGCTCATAGAATTATTGTAATAGTTCACACATTTTAGTCCTTACATCAACCATTGACATTTCAATATTTTTATTAATAGTATTATTTTGTTTTATGATTATATCCTTAACCTGTGTTAAAGTAGAGTTAGGAAATCACAGTTAACAAACAAAACTTTATTAATGAATGGTTTCAGACAATTTGGAATCTATATATAACGAATTTAAGCAAAATAAAAATTATTTATAACTCAAGTTTATTGTCGTGACTTAAGATAATTCACAACATAAAATCCACTGTAATGAAATAAAAATATTATTGTAATATATTGAAAAAATATAATATCTACTAATTATTAATGATATTGGTGCAAACCCCTATTATAATATCTAATGAATTGGGGAAAAATCTAATATATCATCCATGCTAATTAAGTATTATAAAAGTTAATAAAATATGATATCTAAGTATTTGTGATATAATCAAGCATTTTATATCCTCCATGAAAAAAAAAATATAATATATAACAATTTCATATTAGTGTTTAATTGAGAAATGGTTAATTTAATGATGAATTAGTCAAATATAGTCAATTACAAGATCCCAACTTCTGCTACTTCCAACACAGGTGATCATTATCATCCATTGCATTAACAACGTACTAATGCAAATAATTGAGCATAAATAATAAATGAAGAGTATGCACTTAATTTAATACCTTGAGTCGAATCTAGGTCAAATTTTGTAATCTTATATTTGGTTTATCCTTGAAAACGCTATCTAGTGTAGATATTGATAAAAAAAAAATTATTAGGGATTATATAGATTTATTTAAGGTGCTTTCTTTATCGACAAATAAACGATATATTAATAATAAGGCATTTGGAGTGCTTTAACCCTTTTACACAGAAAAAAAAAAAAACTAGTTTATGAATTACAAAACCAACAAATATAGCATATATAGTTTTAGCTACCAAGATCAGTTTCATCTTTCTATAAATTTTCACAAAGAGTTATGAATACTATCCTATACCTATATGTAAGGTGAGTACATAGGGTATTCTTTTAGTCATTTATGCTTTACTTAGCTGTCAAGCAAATAATATCGACTTGTCACAAGTTACAACCACTCCTCTTGCATATTGAACATGCAAGTGAATAAAGTGGTTTCAATGAATTCTCAGGTAGATCTCTACCTGCACCTACTCTACAAAGAACTCATCCAAACATAGAGTGATTAATCCATAGATAGAGAGCGGAAGACCACATCTGCTAGGAAAAAGCAAGCACTCTAGACCATAAAGTCTATACTATAAGTTAGAAAACCCTATACAGATAGCTTATTATTGCCTCTAGCATAGTAAAGCAAAAAGGATAAAGGGTTTCTAAGCTATGGATCTTAAACACAAGATGTGACATAGACTCAAATCAGAAAATGAAAAATTTACATTTGTCATTTACTTTTCAATCATGCCCATACCTTCACTTGGGCCAAACTAAAGATCTCTTTAAGATTTGGTACACCATTCCTAAAAACAATATTGTTGCTATGATTCCATAAAGTCTACACTAAAGCAATCCACACCCCTTTCCATAACATATTACCTTTGAGGTTTAGCTCTAAAAGATGAAAATGCTCAAAAGGTGTTTGAATTTGGTTATAACTTACCCCCAAGTTCCCGTCCATTTGTTATACACATATTCCATATGTTGGTAGCTACTTTACAGGTAAATAGGAGATGATTGATGGTCTCGTCTTGCTCACCGCACATAACACAACTAACATTGTTTAAAAGGACTCCTCTATGCCTTAAGTTAATCATTGTCGACACCTCATTTAGAATAGTCTGCCATACAAAGAATTTTATAGATGGTATAACCTTTACTCTCCAAAAGCCCTCAAAAACCCTAAACCCTAAATCCTAAATCTTAAACCTTAAATTCTAAACCCTAAATTTTTTTACTCTTCAGACTTATTTAAGATGTAAAAAAATTATAACTTTTATTATAAATCCACAATATATAATATGCACTACAGGAAACTCGGTAAATATAAATCATTTTAGAGACTAAAAATAATTGGTCACTATATAGTGACTAATTTTAAATACTAATTTATAAACTAAAAATTATTAGTCACTAACATTACTTACCAAAAGAAATTAATGTCTAAATTGGTCACAAATGTTATCTAACTTGATCAAAATAATGACTATTTTTTTTAGCCCGTAAAATTAATTGTTATTTAATGATTTTATCACACTGAATGAATTTTGTCCATCCGTACAGGACAAATTGAAATCAATGAATATTTGAATTTCTTCAGAAAAAAAACTATATTATGGTAACTTGAGTAGAAATTGATGACTCTATATGTGATGTGGGTAATTGTTGTAACATGTTTTTAACATTTGTTTGTGAGAATCAGAAGGTATGGCGATATAGTTGAAGAACTGTATATGCAAGAGGTGGTTCCACCTGATCAGCCATTGTATGCTCGTGTAGTGATTCGGTCAAGGGCAGTTGATATGGTTGATTATTTGCTTGAGACCACAAACAAAGTCAAGCTCTCCATTAATGGCAAGCATGCTTGGGCTAGAAAATATCTTCGCAAAGGAAACAAATCCCCGCCAACTTCTCGACCATCTTCACCAACCCAGTTTTCTTGAGAAGATTTCAAGGTTTTGTGTACAACATAACCTAGTTTTCAAACAACATCTTCAACAACTGTGTTTAATCTTCTTTACATTATCTTTTTATGAACTTCTTAGTAGTGTTTGGATTTCTTGAATTCGAATAAATATTGTGCTTTCCTTTAATGTTGTTTATGACGTACGTATGATTTTGACCACTTTTGATAATATATGCATGCTTATATGTGTCATGTTATTAGTGATATATATGCTAAACTACTTTAGGCTTCAATTAAGCCTCATTGAATTTTACGTTCATTTCTTTTCTTTTTTTAAAAGTGGGTTTAAGTTTTATAACGTAAAAATAAACAAGTTGAATAACATATGAAAAAATTCATATTTTTCTTTTAAATTTTGGATTAGAGATAATATCAATTTCTTATTTTTAAATTAGTTTTTCTGGAAATTCTCTCTCAAACAATTCGTATATCCAACATGTTGGATAGTTTTACCTCCACTCACATTCTGTTGTTGTTCTTCAAGATTCTTTTTGCATGGTTTTCTTTGCTATAAAAATAGTTTATTTGCTGGTTGTGTGTGATAGGCTATGTTTGAGATATGAACATCGTTGGGAATACATCAACTACACTGATGTAATAATCTCTTGGTGTCAATGCGTACTTTCTTTATTCGAATCCTTGACTACTATTGAAAACAAAAAACAATTATATTAAGGTATAATTATTGATTTGAACCATTAGGGCATACCATAGATGGAAGCTGTTTGATAGGCATGATTTGGTTACATCATCTTCACTCATGATTATAACAAGATTACAGGCGCTCTTCCTTTTGCTTTACCTATTTAAGGGCAATGGAAAATATTTTACTTCCGTGTTAAAGCCTGCACATCCTAATTTTTAATTCTCATGCTTTACTGGGAGCAATGAATTGAGTTTTATTAGAATTGGATATAGCAAGGAGTTTCAATTGTTAATACTATTTTTGGTACACAGAAAACTTCTATGTGGAGATATCCCATACTAGTGTCTCTGAAGCTTTTGTACTTATATGAAAATTTCCATTTTTTTTTTCTAAACAAAGCCCCAATATACCCCAAGATGTAGCTTGAAAGATGAACACAAAATATCATGTAAAATATTTAACCGTCAAAAAACATAATGACTGATTCTCTGTTTTGATGTTTGGATAGTGTTTGAATTCTAAAGAAATCTGAAACTAAAGTTTAAAATTGTTGAATGTCTATTATATTATTTTCTGATATTTGACGTCTTCAATAATTAGCATTTTAGTAATATTTCTCCATTGAGTTATTATTTGTTACGAACCCTAATTCTCAAATCCAACTTTCAGATTTTACATAGTTTCTGTCTTAATTTTTCCTTCTATACTTGAACTTCACTCTGTCCTAATTTTTTTTCCCAATTCGGTAATCACGCATTTTGATTTTTATTATTTACTTCGAAAATGTTTTTTACCACTAAATCCACGTGCATAACCTTTATTTCTGTCATGTCTCTGATACATAGTGTCACCTCAATAGAAGTCTAATGACATTAAGTAGTGTTTAACAGAAGGTATTAAAATAAACCTGTTTAAAATTTGGGTACCAAATTGAACATTCCTAAAGTTCGGGTACCAAATTAAACATTTCCAAAAAGTTTGGGTACCAAATTAGTAATTATACCTTATATTAAAACACAAGAATTTGTGATTAAATTGGTTATAAATGAAAATTTAATTTTAGTTTAATTGATAAAATGTAGTTAAACATTTTATAAGAATCTAATATTATTAGTTTAAAAGTTACACCACCTAAATGAGCAAGTATTTAAGATAATTTATGAACGCATTTCCCTCTACAAATTACACAACATTTAAGATAAATTAATTATGCGGTTTTGTTTTGCTTAGGCTTATGCTTCATGGATAGTAGTAATATAGTCCCTCGTGATTATATTGTATTTTTACTTTCATCTTTATATATTGTATTTTGTAGCCCTTATTTAAAATAAATAATAATAATAATAATAATAATAGTTTAATTTATTTTGTTTGCTCTAAAGTTAACGTTTCAAGTTTTGGGCTAATCTATTTTAACCTGTAATCAGACATTCCTAGGTCGGTTTTTTCTTGCTTCTCACTATCTATCAAGCTAAAAGAGAAATTTCAGTCATCTTTAGTTTTCGGATTTGCATGATCCGAAAGTTAAAAAATAACATTCAAATTGTATTATTTTAAAAAGATAAATTGAAAAAAAATATTATATAAAGATGTAGGAAGAAACTGTCTTCAAATTCGTGTGCATATCAAACCATTATTATTTTGAACACAACTACCAATAAAGCTCACGTGAATATGACTATTAATATAATTAATAAGTTAATGATGAAGAGCTTAATAAAAAGTACAATTTTTTTTTTATAAATATACACCTTACATTACCATTTTGGACTACAGGTCAAAGGGTTGAAAGAGATTCATTTGGTATGGTTTTACGAAATAAAAAATGTATTGGCAATGAATATATCATTTGGACGAATAGGTCATCAAAATTGGCAACTTCCTGAATTCTGATTGATTGAATTGACAAAATTATATTACAAGAGACATTGAAGCAGAGTATTGGAGTGAGTGATATTATTCCACACGTGAAGTTATACAATTGACTAAATTAAAGAACTGAGTTTAGAGTTTCAATTTGTTATTTACAAGAGACAGAATGTTTTATAGCATGAGCCACCAATATCTAAAAGCTGAGTAAAGCCAACAACTAGTATCCTACAATCCTTACAGAAAAAAAGTGCGGCTAAAATTTCATGGCAGACCGTTGAACAATGTCATAGAGAGACAAAAGGATTTCAGCACCAATCAACGCAATTATGAGCCACTCAAGGAAATCGGATTTCCTATTTTGAAGAATTTCTTGCAGAAAACGGATGTTATGCTGCAAAATTAAAAGGGGAAATAGTTAAAATGCAAACATATAAATAAAAAAGGAAAAGAATGTCAAGGGAAAGTGGGGAAAGAGAATCAAACAACAATTGTTGCCCAGAAGTTACACCTCCACAAATTTCAACTTGAAATCAAGACTTGCAAATCTCTGAGTTAATTCAAATTCATCTCTGAGATATTCCCATATCTGAGCATATTTGGCATCTTTCCAAGCAATGTCTGATCTGCGAAAAGCATTTATATTTTATAATAAGACAAATAGAAAGAAAGTTACTAAGATTTGAAATTTTAATATCTTCAGGTACACACACGGTCCTTTCTGATTACCTTGGGTAACAAGCTTTCTAATTTACTACTGCAATTTATATTTGCAATAATATATGAGAATTAAGAAAACAATGCATCAAGGGATATGATTTATAAATCAGAATACAATGCACCATTGGATACGAACAGAATCGTTAATAGTTCTGCATTCCAACAGTAATATAATAATATAATAATATAAACCAATGTTTCAAATCCCAGAGGGCGTTAACAACCAGCCCAAAAAACACTAGAGCCAAATAACTGCTATTTAGAAAATTTTTATTTAGTTTGTACAAAAATTACTCAACTACCACATTCACCATTAAAAATAAAAAGTAGTTCCCCTGTACTATTACAACCACTCTGGTGCTGCTACTACACTAAACTGCTCCACTATGGCAACCCTTGTAGCAGGAAGGAGCGGCAACGGCTTTATACCGCTATTTAAAGCCCTGAGTAATCTACCAAATACAACATTTAAACAGTTCAACTGAGCTCATTCGGGATCACAAAACATTTCCAATGACAAACCCAACATTCACCATATACACCACCATAGCATACACCACAAATAGCTGAAAGCAGGACAACGCGGAAATAAATTTCTTGTCTTAAAATCACCGAGAAACATGACACATTGGGAAATAAGCTTTATGTGGGCCTAGTTTCCATTAACAGGCTTCTTTTGTGTCACGTTCACAAATGAGGGGAGCAGCATACCGTATGATGGGGAACATGAAAAACATAACAATACCTTTGCGTCAACTTAGTTACACAAAATCACCAAGTGGAATGGATCCACATTCTGCGGAATTGAGAATTAGCAAAAGAGTCACAAGGAAAAGCAATAAATTGGAGCCTTCGCAACATGAGGGATTTTTATGCAAGAGGGAACCAACTTCTCTCCGAGTCTCTCTCCTCAATTCTTTCTCTCTCAATGCTCTGTTACTGACTTGCACCTTCTGCTTCTTTTACAGTTCGATTCTGATATTCCACTGGACCAGATTTTTATGTTTTTAGTTGAAGACAAATAATCTTCTATGATTTATAAATGTAACTCAACTCTACAAAATCAAGCCATAAAGGATTGTGCAAGCCTTATAAGCATTCCGGTCGTACATATAGTCAATATGCGATTTCAATCACCTTAGAGTTGAACTTGGTCAACTGCACTGTACAACACTCCAATCAACTTTTCTGGTAAATCCCCCTTAGGAATGAGAAGCTGAGTCTGCAACTTTGTGGCCCTTATCAGATTATCAAGAAGGTGAGACAGCTTGCTTATAAATTACAATACAATTGCCTAAAGAAAGCAGAATTCGCCCAGTTTTTCATATATCACTCCTAAAGAAAGCTATCGGCTCTACTATCACACCCAACCTATGCCTTTAATGGTATCAGAAGATCTGGAACAGCAAATTGAACCTCTAGAAGTCATAGCAGTTTGTAACAATTCCGAAGAAGGAGCTGAGGTTCCAATAAAATGGAAAAATCTACCTGACCTTGAAGCTACTAGGGAATCGTTTGATACTTTAATAAAACTTTTCCACTTTCACCTTGAAAACAAGGTGAAACTTTTGGGAGGGAGTATTGTTAGTAACAGACCTCCTATTAGGAGAGTATATGTAAGAAGAGGCAGGAAGGAAAGGGGTTAGGGCCCAAAAAGCCTAGTCCAGTAATGACGAAGGTCAGTTGTATACAAGAATAGAGGAGAAATGGGGAGCACGTACATAAATATTACTGGGTTGTATTTACCACCACCAACATTTTTCTAATAAGTACTATTTACCACCATCATTTTTCTGACCAGTATGGTTTACCAGACATTTTTCCGGCAAAAATTGTTTACTACTGTTGAGAATAAAGAAAATAGGGATTGAGATTAATCTTCCTTGTGTATAAACCACACATAGGGTAATCTATTTATAATAGAGAGAGGTACAAGTAAAAAGAGTAACTGAAAATAAAAAGATTAAATA
>Ga0214544_1004939_pt1 | contig 26306 bp, 15 predicted proteins | sample CNSS3metaG_FD_160074 | JGI IMG/M metagenome (GOLD analysis project Ga0214544, IMG submission 160074) | Root nodule microbial communities from cowpea collected in UCLA plant growth center, Los Angeles, California, USA - CNSS3 | ecosystem: Host-associated > Plants > Roots > Nodule | place: USA... | reverse complement strand
AAAGTATATCTATATATATATATATATATATATATATATATATATATATATATATATATATATATATATATATATATATTCAAAAACAGACAAGAATAAATTATCTTACTCACTATATTATCAATGGGAAAATAGTCATTAATAATTATTGAAAATAGTTTATTAATATGCCTCAAAATTTAAATTATCAAAATCGTATATAATACTTGTAAGTTTGACCGATGGGAAAATATTAATAAATAAACTCTTATTCTCTATTAATGTAAAATAATTGTTAAAGAATTTTTTCCATTTTCGTGTGAAGAGTATATTATCACTGTGTCATTTTTGTTTTCTGTCACTAAGTTTTATTGGTGTCATTTTGACATGTTAGAAGATGTGGCTTTGGCATGCCTTCATATGATACGTGTAAAATATGTAGGGGACGTGGTTAGGACTTGGTGTGTGTTTGTTTTAGGTAAAACATACATTCCAAACTTCCCATTCAAGTGAAAGTTTCTCTCATGAAGGATTGACATTGAACTTAATGGAACGATGCTTCAAACACGCCCGTATACATATGGAAATAGTTGTTACATGGTGAATTGGATTTTTTTTTTCAGGTAAATAAATAAATAAATAAAATAGAAAAGACATGGAATGATAAGAGAAAGTTGCATTGAAATATTTATGAATAGACATGTGCATTTAATATTTTTGTACATTTGAAATCTTCCGTTGAGATCTATACACCCAATAACCAGACAACGTGGTTGAGCAGTTAAATCACACCCCTAAAATGTGAGCTGCTGAAAAAAACCCAACGTGTAGGTACTACAGCAACTGCTTGCGATATCTTTTTCCAACACTCTGAATGCAAAGACGAAACAAATTGTAGAGGTAGGCCTAAGAACATTAACAACCCAAATCAGCTAAAGCTTCAAGCACTCACTCCCAGATGAAGGCAAAAAGAATATTCATGAATCATGATAGTAATGTCATCTTTATCTATGATAGGGAATTTTGTTGATGGTGGCAAAGCTCCTTTCTAAGTTTATGGGAGAAAAGCGTGCATGCATCCATGCTGAGATCGATTGCAGCAGAGAGCGCAATGAAGAGAGCAGCATCAGGCATGCACGTGATATGCTGTGCACCAACCTCAACAACGGGCTTGCTAACTTTGCCTTCACCGTCGACGGTTGAACCCATGACGAACCCTTCTGCCACCGGCAACCGCCAACCCAACCCTGCATCCTTCATGACCTTGTAATCGATGCAGAAATGGCCACCCTTTTTCACACTCATTGTGCCTTCAGCGATGGGTATTCTGTTGGCTGGTCCACTGTCAGAGAAAAGCTCAACCTTGTAGCCCAACCCATCCACAGGGCCTCTTTCTCGCCACGCCTCCAGACGACCCCATGGCTTCCAGCTACTCACGGAGGCTCCGTTGGGGCGGAGGATGAGCCAGGCTCCGGGGTTTGAACGAGACACGCGATCTGAGCCAGGGGATGGGACAAACGGTGTCACCATTGATGCTGCAGCAACGGGTGAGCCTGAGAGATCGTGGATCATTATCATCCAACCCTTTCTCTCCTTCCCTTGACGCTCTCTGTCACCTGTTGAGCCATTGCTTCTGAAATCTGACGGAAGAGACCTGAGTTTTCAATTACGGAAACAAAAATCAAACTTCATTCAACTAACCACCCATGCTACCTCGTTAGTCAAAGGGACCAATGAAAGAAAATAAAGTGGATAAGTATAATTATTGGATAACAAACACAATGAAATTGTCAAACAGTGACAGGTAATTAATCAACAAGACACTGTTACTGCTGTCTTATGGCTTTCACATAAGATGGAATCCTAGGTAGAATATGTGGTAGTTTGGATGGATGATGTTAACTCGTCTCTGCTTTACGGAACATGGGCATGAAGTAGCAGTTACTCTTAAACGGAATTATTTTTATTTAGTTGTAGTAGTCTAGGATTTGAAGGGGAAAAGAAAAAGGTGGAGGACCAAAAGTTGAAGTGGGAGTATATGCGAAAAGGAAAAAGAAGGGGCAAAATAAAACTGAGCAATGGATTCTTGAATTGCACGAAAACCAGTTAAGCCGGTAATTGAGAAAAGAAAAGGCACTAAGAGTTTGATTAAAACAATGAGATATTGATGTTTCAAGAGGGGGAGGCAGTTAGTCTTCACTAAATCGTCTCGATTAAGATTGTCTTTTATCGTAATCCTCAAGTTAATAATCATAAAATTGGGAGATTAAACCGAAAGGGTAGATATGTCTATTTTTCGAGAAAAGGGAAATTATAAAACCGGCACAGTATTCGTTCATGTGAAGGAAAACAGTGTCGGAACGTGAAAACTGTAACGTCAATGACAGACCGTTTCGAAGATTGGAATTACGATCCAGCCAATTGAAAACGACAGATGGGAACGAAAACATCGCAGCAGCACTGTCACTTTTCACGTTTTTTTCAGGCGAAAAAGAAAGAAACAACAGTAGGTAATGATATCCACCAACAAGGAAAGGAACATGAAAATGAATTCGGTTGAATAAGGCTTGGCCCAACCAAACACCCCACATGCCTAAACCATACCTAAACCCAAAATCAAAATTACACATTGCACTCCAACAATTTACTTCTATAATTTCATCTGCATAATTCAATAACATCATTCAATCAAATACATAAAAATTTAATAGATTGAGTGAGTGAGACAGTGAGTGACTCACCGGGATCTGTAGTTGCGATCGGCGCTGAACTTGCAACTGAAAACGGGTTGTCGTATATTCCCCTGAATCTGGAAAACAACCGGGCTGCACTCCGGTTCGCCTCCGAATTGAAAGACGAACCGGGGATCCGGTTCGGAGCGAACGACGAGGTGAAGCTGGGCCGATGGTTTGTTTGTGCTGTGGGGCCCAGCGAGGTTGAACCAGCCGCTGTGGAAGGTGTTGGAGTGAGAGAGGGCAGTGGAGAGGTTAATGGTGAGATGAACCCGGCCCAACAGCTTGGCGCCGCGCACCCAGCAGGAGCGGCCCATTGGGCCGTTGTAGACGGAGAGGACGAGGCTGAGAGGCTTCCCGGAGAGGCGGCGGAGGGCGGCGGGGTCGAGGTGGAAAGCCGGGGTGGAGGTGGTGGTGTCGGGGGTGGAGGCGGAGGCGGAGAGAGGGAGGAGGGCCGTGTGGGTGGGGAAGGTGTTGGTGCGGATTTTGCAGAAGCAAGGGGTGGTGGAGGGGTGCACCCCGGAGAGTGGAGGGGGTTTTGTTGGAGAGGGAAGTTTGAGAGCCAGAGATTCCACTATGAGACGCACGAAGGGACAAGGATCCATTGTAACGAGGAAGAGAAGAAGAAAGTTTGAGAGGAAGTGAGAATAGTTGTGGTGGTTGTTTCAGAGACACAACTGCCCAAACATCTACCTTTGTGGAATACAAATGTGGGTGTCGGCTTCGAGGTTTAAAACACTTTCTTGGAGATCCTCTCTCTTTTTTTTTCTCTCTCTTTTTTGGCTGTTTTCGCGGGAAAATAACTCAATCACAATACGAGGATTGGTGCATGCTTGCTTCTGTTCTGTCATAATAATAATTCTCCTTAATAATATACACTATAATTTATTAATGTCTGCCATGATAAGAATCTACATAGATACTCTTACCATAGACTAAACCTTATGCAGAGGAAAAAAAATGAGAAGTCAATTATTCTAATTAAATAGTCATTGAAATAAATACTAGGGAGAGATTGGTATATTAAATTAATATATATTTTTTACAATAATGAAGTTTCTGGATTTTTCTCTGAAATCCAATTCTCGAATGAGAAAAAAAAAAGATACAGCACATTCAGATGTCAAGAAAATAGAAAATAATACACCGGTAAATGTAGGGTCAAAGTGTATCCACTGTAGTCACCAGTTTTTTCCTGAAGTAACCGATGGGTGGTTTCTCATTCTCATCACTTCATGATTGTGGAACAGTTTTTCTGTTAACAAAAATAATGATTTTTGTTGTATTAATACACAAGTTTATTTTAGTTAGTTATGAGCATTTAAAAATATATATAATTTTCTTTGTTAATATATTGACTAAAAAATCAATTATAAAATTATACATATATATATAACTTTTAAAAATTAAAATTAATACCAAATGCATTTTTTTATCTCTTACAAAAAAAAAAAACATTCTGATGGGTGGTGTTATTTTTTTTGGGGTGCAAAAACTAAAAAAATAATAATTGTTGTGGGGACAATTGCCTCGTAGATATATGCATGTGGATCCCTCGCAGCTCACGCCAACCAACTATGTTTGAGTTAAGAGTGAAATAGTAAAGAGAGAAACAATAGAAATATACAATTGTTTAGATGAGAGAAAGCTTAACTTCTTTAAATTAATGAAATAAGGAATAGAAAATTAATAAATTATTTAAAATTTTGGTCTACAAATCAAAATTTAATTTTCCACTACGTTATAAAAAAATATTATAATTCGAAATCCAAAACGTGTCTAAGGGAATGAAATAAGGGGTAGAAAAATGAATTATATAAAACAATATCGTTATCCTGATTAAAAATGATTTTTACTGCATTATTTTCAAGAAGTAATCATTACTTTTAAAAATGTTTATTGATTATTTTGAAGTAAACTCATGGTCACTTTCCGTTCAAAATTTCAGAATTTAAGTATTTAATTCATTACATATATGTTTTTGCCTAGGTTAAGATTTTATTCATGCCTTTCTAAGAAAATTACAACAAAGTTATATGTAATATTTTTGCGTAAATTATTATCTTTTCAATCTTTGAGCTAATCTTCGCGAATGGTTCTCCAACTATTGCATCATTTATCCGTTTAGAAAATCCTTGTTATACAATTTTGAATTTTCAAGTTTGAATTAGTGAACTTTTCTTTAATATTATAAATGTGTAATTCTTTTCGTCGTTAAAATATAACTATTTATTGACATAACTGGTTTATATTTGTGGTCCTTCTGACACGAAAAACCAAAAATGCATAAGTAATATTAGCGTATGTGTCAAACGCTAAGTTATAATGTTATTCCGAATCACGTTTACAAATTTTGTTAAACATTGAAGTGAAATTCGAAAAAAAAAAACACTAAAAAAATATAATGTTTGAATCAAGTTTAATCGAGACAAATACAACTAAAATTGTACAATTATGATCTTGAGAACGAAGAGATAATCAAATTTTTTTATTGTGTGATAATTAATTTGACTATCTTTTAATAAACGAAGAGAATATTAAACAACAATATGTGAAAGGAACATTTTCTCATACAATTGATGACATTCTTTCTTTCATATCTGGCTAGATATGAGTTCAGATGAACCCAGCACAGGCTGGATCAATCATTCACGATGCTTTTTTTTATTATTATTTATTAATCGGAGTCAAGTCCAAGCGTGATTATTCTTCATTAAAGATTAATTTGGTAGAGGATTAAGAATAAACAACCAAGTTTAGGGATTTGGTCCTAAACTGAACAAATGCATGTCCTTATTATTTGAATATTTTTGTGTAAAAGATTGGCATGAAGTGATGAATGTAGGTGTAAAGTTGTGGCTGAAATTTGTGTCTGAAATTTTGGTGAATGAAAGAGAAAGTGAAGTGGTGGCAGAGAAGCAGGGATTGTTCCTTGTTTGGAGTGAGAAATGAGAATGAGAATGAGAAAGGGATGACACCCTAAACCAAGCTGTTTTTTGACCCCACCTCGCCCACCTTTCTTCTCATTACATTCATCACTTTCTTACGACCAATACTCAACATCCTCTATATCTTCTAACTCTATCCATTATTATTTCCTTTCCTACTTACTTTTCTCTTTCCATGATTCAATGGAAAACAATATATGTTTTTCATTCCAGCTAAGATCTTTACCATCGACATACGATTAAATAATTTTTCAAAGATCCAATTTAATATTTTAATTTTTGAAATGTGTGAATTTAGATTTTTTATGTTTGGGAAATAGAGAATATTTCAAAAGGAAAGAAGAGTCTAGAAACAAAATCTTTACATTTATGGCAGCGATTTTGAACCAATCAATGATACATGATGCATTGCAGGTCTATTTTATAAACCATGTTTTGATTCCTAATATCATCTTCATCCATAATTGTGTTGCAAGTCTTGGTGTTTTAATTTTGATTTGGCCATTATTTCACAATCAGTTTTGATTTGATATTTAATTTTGTTACCGTGAAGAGCTCTTTCTCATCTATAAATAGATGTCATTTGCCTCCTCCAAGACACACCACTTGAGCTTTCATTCTCCTCTTCTATATTTTTTGTTCTCTTAGTTCTTCCTTTCTCTTATTATTCCGGGTATAATTACTTACTCGTTTTACTTAATGTTTCAAATGTGTTTTATGATAATATTTGAGTTGTTTACACATTTGATACATTCTCAACTCAATACTAACTGAGAAAAGTGTTTGAAATTTCATTGAAACGTCAAATAAACTTAATAAAATTTAGTTAAAATGATTAAATCTATGTATTTTTAAAATTGAAGGACTAAATTGGTCAAAAATATCAAAATAATATTTAAATTTTAATGAAAGTTAAGGAAAACAAATTTTAACCCTAATTTTAAATACCATTCCTTCCCCTCTCTCTCTTTTTTCATATATTTTTTATTATTTCATTTTATTTGCCTTTGGAAGTAAATTTATTTTTAAAAAATCATGTAGGTGAATAAGATAGAAACCATAATGTTTCTCATTTGATTTTTTTTAATTTTGACTTATTCTTTTTTTACCTTCCAACCATTAATCTTTAATTTAAATAGTTTTTTTTTTTGCGTACTTTTTGTTTTTACTCTATCAATTCTTCGTTGATAATTAATTTGTTTAAACCAAAAAAATGAATAAAAGATATTTTTATTAAATGTAAACGTGGAGGAATATGGGAATAATATCACCTTATTTCAAATATTGATGTTGATATGTCATCTTCTCTTCTATTTTCTTTTTAAAACCAGAATTTGACTACTTTTTTAATTAATATGCTTATTTTTTTCCAATTAATTTAAATTCTCAAAATATAACATTTGATATCAAAATTCAACGTATCTATATTCAAATGAACAAGTAAATTTAAATAAAAACAAATGGTTTCATCTAGTTAAATAATCCAAAATATTTCATATGCTATTATGATATCAAACCTATAGTTCAATCAATTTGGCAAGTTTATCAACTATTAAAAAAAATAGTTTTCAAAACAAAAGTTCTTACTTTGAATTTTTTTTAATTTCAAGAAATTGAGTGAGAAAAAAAGAATTAGAGATATCTTAACTTCTTAAATGGTTTAAGTAACCTTAAGTTACGCACTATACCCATTAATACTTGTAATTAGGATAATAATATTTTAATTTATTGTTTTTGATCATTTTTAATTTATTATTCATATTAATTTTAAATCATCACATCATATTATTTAAAAAAATTAAAATAAATAATTAAAAAATATTAAAATAATAAATTAAAAATGAATAACAAAGAGAGTAAATCAACCGTTTTTAAGAGTACATAAGTCGGTAATTATAAAAAATGACATAGGACATTGTTGAAGTGAAACAAACAAGTGAGTATTACCAATTTCATTGGTTGAACATAGATTGAAGTGACGCATGTTAACTATAATGTATATCCTATACTATGCATTCATTACAACAATCAATCATGTCTTTTCAGTGGACAAGTACTTCAATTCAATTTATCCACACACAAAAATAGAGATAAACTTTCAACCAGTTCCAAAATAGAAAAAAAAAAAAAGGTTTTGTAACATCCATAATATTTTGATCAAAAGATTGCCAAATTATTATTCAAAATTGAAGGGGGAAATTTGTAAAATTCAATCCATAATAATCTAAATCTATAATAATTTTATTTAAATAAATTTATTCCAAATCTGAATTTATACATATGAATTTTAATTAAGTTCAATCTACTTAATTAAATTTAATCAGAATTAGATTTAGTTATCGTTTATATTTTAAAAATCTAAAATTAAGGTACGTCTAAATTGAATTAAGATAGTTTAAGATAAGTTGAGTAAAATTGTTTTAGATTCTAGATCAATCAAAGTCAATTTGAACTGAAAATTGAAATAGATTATCCTAGATCGAAAATCGAAACAAGTAATTTCGAATTAAAGTTTAATTGAATAAGTCTAAATTAAAAATATATCAGATATATTTTATTGAATTTAATCTTATTAACAAAAGTACATTCGATCTATATTTGATATAATTTAAATATAATTTATTTGATTAACTAAGAATTGAAAAATCCAGTCTACTGATATTGAAATGATTGTGGTGTGAGAAGAAAAGCAGATGAATTGCATAGGAGTGTGTTATTGAAGTTGATCCCTTTGTTTTGATTGGTGAGTTTTGCACTTTTTTGGGTTCGTCTTTTTCATTGATCCCAATTGAAGGCAGCGGAGAGTGAGTGAGCATGAGTAAGATAAATGATAAAAGCATGGGGGCATGCGTGTTGGTGCTATGTGCTATTCTCTTTCCTTTTCTCTCTGCTTTATTAATGTTTGTTGCGTTTCTACGCCACCAAAACTATGATCCTTTCTTCTTCCTGCACACACTCACACATACACTTTCTTCACCAATTCCTATCATGCTATTAATTAATTGTGTGAATCCATTGCATGGACAAACGCCAACCATATACTATATGCTCAAAATGTTACAACTTACATCATTTTTCGACTTTGTTGCTTTATGGGTGTACCATATAATTATCATCTTATTCTATCTATCTCTTTTTTTGTTAAGTAATAGAAAGAGGCAAGCTTGGATTGAAATGGAATGAAGTGCTTTAAGTGTATGTATTATATGTGATTGATCTATATACTTTTTTTTTTAATTTTATTTAATTCGACAACACTTTAAAGCTACAATATTACATACTACTAAAATTAAAATAATTTTTCAAGTCAATTTTACTAATGTATGGAATTTTTTAAAATATTGCTAATGTCATTTCGTTTGAAAAAAAATATTAAAAGTGAAATCAGTTAGGTTTTTTTTTTTATTTGTTCTTTATATTTAAAAATATTATTGCTTTCATGTATTAGCTGGTTGTAAGTATAGGTCTAAATTAAGTATAGGTCTCACATTTTATATATTTGAGAAAGTTGAATAGTTTATAAAGTAAAAAACCATCAACTCATTGTTTTGAGGTTTTGTATTATGAGTAATATCAATCATTAATTTGAGTTAGACTCATATCTTATTAATTATGTGGTTCTTCAGTGAAATCACTCTCCTAGTTGGATTTATGGTAAAATTTATTATTAAACTACTATTAGATCATTCATAAATATATAATATCTGGATATGTTTGATCATCTAAGTAATAAAATGTATCAAAATTTCACATTATAGTATATAAGTGAAATTCGACCTTATTTTCTAAACCCTGCTTTATAAGAGAAAATTATACTTTAACTCCCATTTTTTTGGCTCTCATCATTTATTTCCTAACATGACTTATGAATAATTGATTAATGTACCACTATCTTTTCTTTTGAAATAATCAATGGTCCACATTAAGTCACATCAAAAAGTAAATGATGAAAATAAAAAGATGGTAGTCATAATATCTTTATAGTATCATTGTGCTAATAAAATTGAATTGAAAAGTAACTTTTATTTGATTGAATTTTAATTGCATAACAAATTTGACTGTAAGGTTTTTATTTGCAAAATACTTTTGTAAAGTATTGCTACATTTAACTTTTAAATTTGGATATCAATACTTATTTTTACACTATTTTTTAAAACTTGATCCATATATAGATATCAACGTGCATAAATGATGGATAGAATAAAAAAAATCAAATTTAAACGACTAAAATGGGATCTAATTAAATTAAAAAAAATATTTTATAAATTAACTTATTTTTTTAAACTACCTAAACAACTTATACGTTATTAAAAAAAACCTTGTATTTGAATCAAGATTAATTTTTTCCAATTAGTTTATAATTTTCTCAAAATAACTAATAAGCTACTAAAAAAGTCTTGGCAATCACTTGTAAACTGCAGATGCTAAGCTAAAAAATATGTAAGTTGTGTTATTCACTTCAAAGTGTTTGAAAAAGATAATAAAATACTTGATAAAAATAAAATGGCATAAAAAATATATTTAATAATTTTATAGAAAAACGAATTTCAAATAAACAAGCGAGGATAAAAAATAGTAACTAACAAGCTAGTTTATTTTCATAAATTACTAATTTGTGAAAATGTGTTAAAAATTACTAACTTGAATTCCTTTCTTAATAAATTTAAAATTTTGAACTAATTTATAAGTCAAGAAAAATAACTTTGCAAATATATTCGAAATCTCTTTAAAAATTCGTAATCCATGACTCAATGAGAACATCTAACAAGACCATTAGGTACACCATCACTACTCTTGTAAAAATCGAAAATAATATAAATTTTAATCCTCGAAAATAAACATTACGTGTATTTTCCTTCACTCATAATAAAGCAATGAGAACACTTTTTAAAGCATAAGTGAAGCAATTATAGCGATTTTTTATCAAGACTTTTTATTGCCCAATAGAACAATTTGAATTCAAAGTTGGGGGTGCAAGAAGAAATTCGGGGGTTGAGGGATGAATTTGGGGGGTTCGTGAAGGAAAGACATTGAAAGAGTAAGCCTTCAAATGGCCCATAAAATTTGGGCCATGTGAGGCTTCGACGGTCACGTGCGAAAAGGTTGCACGGAAGCTTCTGGGTCTCAGGGAGACGGTATCACAAGGAAGATCTAAAAATCTGAATTCCAAACTGGAGTCAGAGTTCTGTTCTTATTTTCTTCCTCAGTACGCAATGTCTTCTCCCGCTGAGTAATTCTCTTCATCCTTCGTTTTTTTTTTTTTTTTTTTTTTTTTTTTTAAATAAAAATAATTTTTTTTAATATTTTAATTTTTTTTTTTTTTACATATTAAACTTCTACTGTCGAATCATTGCCAACTTTAATCCATTTCGTTACTTTAAGTCGATTAAGAGGTTTTTGATTAATTTTTTCTCTTTCGCTAAACCTAATCTGAGCAATTTCCAGCTTCATTAGTATCAGAAATATTCAGTTAAGCGTGCTATTACAAATTCTGCTTTCATTGATATTCTTGGATTAGGTGTAGAAATTTTCTTGGAAATTTTTATAATTGCTTCAATCACTTTGTTTAATACTTCAAATGTTTCATGCTTTCAGTTTTTATCACTCTCTTCCGCCAATAACCAAGGCATATGGCACTGTTTGCGTGTTGGCTACTGCCGCTTACCATCTTGGATTATATAAGCCAATTCATATTGCACTATTGTACGAACAAGTGTTCTACGGTTTTCAGGTGAGAATTCCTTAATATCATTGGTATCAGTATCAAAGAAAGAGGAATGTGCTGTTAATCCTCTTGCCAAGTGTTGCACTCATTCTCTAAAGCTTCGCTTTCGATATCCCATTCTGTGCGTCTTTGATGTGAAGATTTTTTTAATTTTTTTTATATATAAGACAGATTCAGTATCTTTTTGTGTTTGTCAGTTGCCAAATTGAAAGAATATCATGGAGACATACTTGGTTTTAATCCTAACTTTTGTTACATAACCAGATTTGCAGCCAAACACTGCCTTCCAATTGCCAACCAGATTATGCCATATTTTCGTGAATGTTTGTTTATCATATCATGTGCTGACATACTTGTATTTTTGAGGTCAACATTCCATTCATTGTTATTTATAATTGTGCCATGTGTATCGAATGATTGTATGGGTTAAATGGAGTGCTCTCCACTTCCTTCTAGACTGATATAGGAAATTTCTATGTTATCTGTGGCATCCCCCCAATTCCTTTTTGCCATATTTTCTATGTAATCTGGGCACTACATTACATTATACTGCTTCTTTAAGTAGCAATGGTTTAATCTCTTGGCGACTGACAGGCCGCCAATTACATTAAGCAGTCAATTAGAGTTTTATTGTTGAAGTCTGTGATTTTTCCTTAAGCTTAACTTGCTGTTGACAATCTTTTGTAATAATCTTAGTTTGTTCTTTTCCCATTGACCGATTTAATAAATCTTTTGTACTTGCCATGATATGTAGGTCTGGAGGTTATTCACAAACTTATTTTTCCTTGGACCATTTTCTATCAATTTTGGGATCCGTCTCTTGATGATGTAAGTAATTGAAGAATAATTTGTTACATCAATTTCTACGTTTCTGTATATCGAACAAGCAGATTATATTAAGTGTTGAGGTATATTTTACTTCATCTGAATTGGTTCATATTCTTATAATGTACAGATTAAGGTACGGTGTCCAACTTGAGAAGGGACCATTTGACAGACGGACTTCTGATTTCTTGTGGATGATGATATTTGGTTCGTTTGCGCTATTAGTATGTTTATCCTCCAGATATCTTTTTCATCTTATGATTGCTAATGTGACATTTATCCTTCAAAATGCTGGAAGATATATTTTGTAGAATCTATTCTAGTGGTTCTGGATTATGAACTGGACAAGAGATAACAAAACTTTAATTTTTTGGGGGTAAAGATGATGGGCAATTGATATATCCAATCTAATTTGTTTATCTGTGTTCCATTTGGCCATTGTGCCTGTGAAAGCTATGCTCCATTAGTCTTTAAGAATTTATGCATTAGCATATGTCACATCTCAAAACATTTGGTAATCAAATTATATTTGATTTGATTTTAGTGAATGCAAAGTTAGATGGATAAATATTCAGATCGGTGGTTCATTTATCAAATGAATGATTATTCTGATTGATTATCCGAAATGATCAATGGTAAGTGAAGATTAGTTGCTAATTTCGTATGAGATTACTGTTAGTTGGAGAGAATCTGTAGGAGACTGAGGAATATAAATTCTGTTAGGTAGGATAGGAAGTGTCAATGAAGGCTTGAATGTTCTGTACATAACCACTTGGTTCAGTGGAGAAAGGGATTTGGGAATTTCAGAAAATATCTGGGAAGTTAATTTTGCTGATACAAAATTCTGATTGAAAGATCACATGTCTGATTGTTGTTGAAATTGCACCAATTCCATTTCCCCACTTCTAGGTTCTTTCTTTCTAGTTTCATTTTTCACTTTGATATTCTAAGTCCTGACATCAGTTTTTTTCTTTTTAATTTTATTTCCTCAATTATAGGTTTTGTCTGCTATCCCTTTTTTGTGGTCTCCATTTTTGGGAGTACCACTTGTTTTTATGCTCCTTTATGTTTGGAGTAGAGAATTTCCGAATGCTCAAATCAACATATATGGGCTTGTTGCTCTTAAGGTATGTTTCACTCTTCTGTAAGTTAGCTTTGTTCTTATGCCTCTGCTGTATAAGCTCTAGGAGATACATCTTTTCATTGTCTGATAGGATCCACATCTTTTTGTTTTTCCAGGCCTTCTATCTTCCATGGGCAATGCTTGCTTTAGATGTCATTTTTGGCTCGCCTCTTATACCTGACCTCTTAGGTATCATCGCAGGACATCTATACTACTTTTTGACGGTGTTGCATCCACTAGCAGGTGGAAAGAACATTTTGAAGACTCCAATGTGGGTGTATCCTTCTAGTTTCCTGTTGCTTAGGGTGTTATTATGCATATGCTGTATTCATTTTTAAGTTTTTATTTATTTGATTTCTTTTTATTTTATAGTGTCTTGAAGCTTTATTCATTGGTTTTGTGAAGCTGAACCCAACATAGGAAGCACATCCTCCCCCTCACCTTTAAAAACCACCATTCCTTTCTAAACTCTTCCATCTAAACACATCAAAATTACAGGAATGGATCAAAGATAAACATTTAGAAACTTAGTAGTTGTTCCTCATATTGTTTTTGCTGCATTGTAGGGGGCAGGACCTAGCCATGGTCTTATTGTTTAGTCAATGACGTCTAACTCCTTATAATCGGGGGTAGCTCTGTTGTGTTCTTAACTATATTTTTTCAGACGTAAATTGGTTGGAAGGTGGAGAATTGGAATGCAACCGATTAGCCGTTCGCAGGCTGCTGCTAGTAACCCTCAGCAAGAGAGTGGCTCCGGAGTTGCTTTCAGGGGAAGATCCTATCGACTTGGTGGATAGATGTAATAGAGTGAGTTGTTTCGTCTTCTCTTATTGCTTATTGACACCACTGACAAATAGAGCTGAACATCAGTTGGGAATTAGAATGGGAGCAGAGTATGAACCTTGACTGTTCGTTGAAAAGCAAACTTTCTTTTGAGGTATCCTCATAATTTTCAATGTATTCTATGCGGAGCTTTTACTTGTAAGAAAGATTTAGTGAAGGTTTATCAATTAATCATCGAGTTTTCATTCTGAATTCTTTACTTTGTGCTCACTTTCAAGACGTCTATACTTTTGACGGGGGTTTTCTCCCTCTAACTTGCGCTTTGCATTTGTTTAGATTTTATCGTATTTTCATGTTTCTTAAATAAAAAAAGTTGCAACCAGAGCCGAATTTTGTCAGATTAAAGTCGATTTCGGATACTTGTTTGTCATTTAGTGACTACGGATTATTCTCGAGTCATGAATGTTTTCGGTGAGAACCCAATATTTGAACAGAGTTGCCAAGCTTTTTTCTAAATAGCTCTTGAGGTGGAGGTAGATTACACAGTGGGCCAACTTAACTATCTGTTAGTAATTTTTTATAACTTATTCTACTTTATTTAGGGGTTGCTGGTAATTATATTTAATCAAATTAAAATTTTAAGTCATGAAAAAAAAACTAGAGAATGATAAAAAAACTAAAAATATGATTTTATAAAACTTATCATTGGAACGAAATTTACAAAAACTCTAAATTTATATCGCATAATAAGAGTTGCTTAAAATAAAATAAAACCTAATAAGAAAGTTAAACATATGAACCTTCCATATTACATGTTTTAAATTTGTGACAAACTAAAATAAAATAAAAATGATTTTTATTTAAAAAATAAAAAGTATGTGTAAACAGAATGTTCTTCCCTTGAATAAATCAAAATGAAAATAATGGATTAAAAGTAGCAAAGAGGAAAAGAAGAAAGACAATTTCTTTGGCAGTGATAACAGTTTTGATCGTGCGTCTTATTAGTTTATTTATTTTTTTCAATAACAATTAATAATAGTGCAATATTTTACCTATTCGGCTAATTAACGTGCTTACCATCTCATACGCACTCTGTAATATCTGCATTTGTATTCAAGAAAATGATTAACACGTTTTACACTTAGTTATTTACAACTTCGACCTTCCAAAACATCTCATAAGTCTATTTCTTCTTTTTGTTAGTCGTAATTAACTATTTATTCGAACTTCTATTAATTTTTTTAGTATAAATAATAATATTAATATATAAAAAATTACAGATAATTAAACAATAAAAAAAATGTCCTCAAGTAAATGTTAGAACTCAGTTTCAAAGTACAACAATTTCATATATCTTTATATTTGTTTATCTAGCAGAACATAAACTATGTAGCATTTTATTGTTATATTCCGTAATTATTCATGAAAAAAAAATAAGAATAATAATAATAATTGTGAATTGTGATGGGTGAATTGGTTGATGAATCAGGTATCTCTAATATATTTGTGGACATAAAAGAATGAGAATAAGAATAGGAAAATAAAAAGCTTTGATCCTAAAAATAAGGAGAAAGTGAAGTTGTGGCAAGAATTGGACGGAGACAAAGAGACGGTAGAAGGAGCATGAACTTGCATCCAAGAATCGACGATCCAACCCTTATTTAAAACAAAATTTGAAGTTGACAAACAGAGACACAAACAAAATCACATCAGCATCACAACAACAAGAGACAAAGAAACAAAATGTCTTGGCAGACTTACGTCGATGAACATTTGATGTGTGATATTGATGGCACAGGCCACCATCTCACCGCCGCTGCCATCATCGGTCACGATGGCTCTGTTTGGGCTCAAAGCACTTCTTTTCCTCAGGTAATCAATCTTCTATTACCATCTATAAATTCTCTTCTCACAACCTCCTTATTTTGTTACTTCCTCTGTAGATTAAAGGCAGTGAGGTGTCTGATATCATGAAAGATTTCGACGAACCAGGTCATCTTGCTCCTACAGGTTTGCACCTTGCTGGAACCAAATACATGGTCATCCAAGGAGAGCCGGGAGCTGTCATCCGTGGCAAGAAGGTATTCACATCATTTACATACATGTTAGTTACATTTTCGATTCGAAAAAAAAAATATTTTATAATATATAAGTGAACATAAATAATACATTATAATAAGTTGATTAAGTCGATTCGGTAGAGTTGATTAAATATAAAATTTATCACTTCCTAAAATTTAATATGTTTTGAAGGCAGTAACATATTTGGTGTATTGTGGTAGGGATCTGGAGGAATCACCATAAAAAAAACTGGTCAAGCTTTAGTTTTTGGTCTTTATGAGGAACCTGTGACTCCAGGACAATGCAACATGGTTGTGGAGAGGCTGGGAGATTACCTAGTTGATCAAGGTCTCTAGATATACACATCATGTTTTGGAACATTTTTTATTTCTCGGATACTATACTTTATTATTTCTTTTTTATATTTTGAGTTGTATCTACTACATATCAACCCTAAATCCGGGAGTTGTTGCCAACAATAACCATATGAGAATTGAACAATTGTTTGTTGTTTGAATTTTTAAGTTATGATTCCCTTTTCTTCCTCTTCTCTCATGTCTCTTCTAAATTTTCATTGTATCTTTCTATCCTTTCTTCTCTCGTGGTTAATTAAGTTGGTGATAGAATAAACTTTGTGCAACATATCAGAAAGAAAATTATAACTTCTTTTGCATATATTTCAAATCATCTTTGTAATAGGTGATTTGAGTATTAGAGCATCAATGTCCAACACATGAAACATAAATGAAGAAATATAATGTGATGTGTTAGCGTTAAAAAGTGTCAAATATGTTTGTGCTAGGGGTGGACATGGATTGGATATTTAATGATCCAATCCACATCTATTTTAGATCCAAATAATTGGATTAGATTTTTGACTCAAATCCATTTTTTTAGTAAAAGTAGTTTGGATTTTTTTAAAATTCAGATCCAAATATTTGGATCAAGATTTAAATCCAATCCAAATATTTAGATCAAGTTTAAAATCCAGAATCCATTTTTAATAAAAGAAATTTAAATTGAATTTCTTAAAACTTGTGTCATTAAGGCCCGAATGACTCGGATGGGATCGACGACCCGGACGGACCCGACGACCCGGACGACCCAGACGGGCCCGACGATCCGAACGACCCAGACGGGCCCGACGATCCGAACGACCCTAACAGGCCCAATGACCCGAACGAGCTCGACAACCTAAACGAGCCGGACAACCCGAACGGACCCGAAAACACGAACAAGCTCGACGACGGGAACGGGCTGGACAATCCGAATGGGCCCAACGACCCGGACGGACCGGTCCAAATAGTCGGGCCCAATCGGGTAGTCGGGTACGTTCAAATCGTGGGGCCCGTCTGGGTCGTCAGGTACGTCAAGGTCATCAGGCCCGTCTGAGTCGTCGGGCCCATCCGGGTCGTAGGGCCCGTTCGGGACGTCGAGCCCATCTGGGTCGTAAAGCTCGTGTAGGTCGTCAGGCTCGTCCGGGTCGCCAGGCCCGTCAGGGTCGTCCAAGTCGTCAGGTCTATCCGGATCGTCCAGCCCATTCGGGTCGTCCAGCCCGTTCGTGTCGTCGTGCCCATCCGGGTCGTAAGGCCCTCGTAGGTCGTCGGGCCCGTATGGTCGTCAGGCCCATCCAGGTCGCCAGGCCCGTCCGGGTCGTCAGGCCCGTCCGGGTCGTCGGGTCTGTCCGGGTCGCCAAGTCGTCCGGCCCATCCGGGTCTTCGGGCCCGTTCGGGTTGTCATGCCTGTTCGGGTTTTTGGGCCTGCCTGACTCGTTCGGGTCTTTGGGCTGCCTGACCTGTTTTCGTCATTGGTTCTGCCTAGTCCGTTCGGGTTTTCGGGTCCGCGTGACCCTTTCGAGTCTGCCTGACTCGTTCGAGTCTTCGGGCCCACCTTATCCCGTTCGATTCTTCGAGCCCGCCTGACTCGTTTGGGTCATCAGGTTCGCCTGACCCGTTCGGATCTTCGGGCCTACCTGACCCGTTCAGTTCTTAGAGCCTGCTTGACCCATTCGGGTCATCGAGCCCACTTGGCCCGTTCGGGTCTTCGAACCTACCTAGCTTGTTCGAGTCTTCGGGTCCGTTTGGCCCGTTTGGATCTTCGGGCCCACCTGGCTCATCAGGTCATTGGGCCTGATCAACTCGTTCGGTTTGTCGGGCCCGCCTATCTCATTCATATCTTTAGGCCCGTCCAACCTCTTATGGTTGTCGAGCCTGTCCGATCCGTATAGGTCGTCGAACAAGACCCATCCAATTCTGAATTCAGCATAGTTCATCTCAACCTTTAGTCTAACCCAACTAAAAATTTAAATTGAAAATTTGGATTGAATTTTTTGGATTATCCATATTTAAAAATCTTGATTTATAAAATGGATATTCAATCCATAAGATATATAAAATGTAAATTAGATTGGAATCTATATCCATTAAATGGATTTTAAATGGATTAGATTTTTAATAAAATGGATTATAAATAGAGTGGATCGAAGCAAAAGTGGATTGGATCAAGAAAATTAAATTTTTTGCCCACCCCTAGTTTGTACCCGTGAGATCATGAATTTTAACAAGACTAAGAGAACTTAGCAAAAATTGTTATTCCATCTTAGTTCTCTCTAGAACTAATTACTCTCATTAGAATAAAAAAAATGAGCAACCGACTTTTTATCATAGTTCTAACTAAAAATTTAGTTTCTTACAAGCACTTTTAATTTATTACTGTATTTTAATTGTAGGTGAGAAAATGTATATATAAAAGAAAGAAAATCTAATTAATATAAAAAAGAAGAAAAAATTGTAATTACTTAAGTAATGTTTTATATTATTTTCGATTAGTTAATTGTGAGATTCAATTGCATTGATATAAACAAAATAAAAGTGTGTGAAGAAAAATTAAGAATCAAATAAAATTCCAAGAAATAAAATAGGTAAAAATAAATAAATAAACAAATAAAAGATTACTTTAACCCAATTAAGTGGGTGCAATATATTTTTGTATTTATATTTTTCAATTGAAACATTTAATTATATTTTCAACTAATTACAACAAAATAAATTTGTACTCACAATAACGTACTCATCTTCTCCATTTTTATCTCCATTTTTAATGTGACAATTTTAAATCATAACATAAGCATATATATATATATATATATATATATATATATATATATATATATATATATTTATTATATATTTTTATTTTTATTATATAAATATATATAACAAAAAAAAAAAAAAAAAAAAAAAAAAAAAAAATAAAAAAAAAATATATATATATATATATATATATATATATATATATATATATATATATATATATATAAATTAACAATATTAATAATATTTTTATAACAATTATTCAATTTAAATATCAATCATTATTTAAATATTTTTTATATATTTTGTTCTATTTACAGTATCTATTTGACTTAGTTGTTAGTGTAGCTAAATTATTTCACAAACCATCACGTTCATTTGGAAAATGGAAAATAAAAATAAATATTAAGAAGCAATACAGGTAGGTAAAACATAATAATTTTTAAATTTACAAAAACAAAGCAATAACTTAAACTGAATAAGATTTTCTCATACAAAATATGATATTAAAGTTTGTTATTCAATTTCTCTATCCCCATAGTTAAGTAATTTTGTAATAAACAATTTTACTATTCAACTATGCATAAATATAAAAAATCATTGTTAATATGTACAATAAAATGCACATTCTTTCACTCCATTAATAACAATCAACAGTTTTTATTGTCTCAATAAAAATCGAAAAGAATTAATTAATAATTTATATAAATTAATTAGAATAATTATTGCACATTAATTAATATAATGAATTTATATCTGTATCATAGGATTTAATCTTAAACTCATAAAATTCAAAATCTTAACATATGAATATATTTTTTATTAGTGTTTATCACCACTGCAGAATGAATCATGCTGATAAATTATAAAAATAGTATAATTAGAACGTCGCTACTTGAAAAAGAAAGCTGACTGAAAAAGAAAAAGTTAGAAGTGATGGTGAACTCTCAATTCCAAGTTTTTCTTTTTCTTTTTTAACGTCTAATATCATATTTATTAATCTTAAAATATTAAAAATAAATTGTATACTCACGGGTAACTTGAAAAACAAATCAGTAACCACTGTTTTGTAATAAATTTACTATTTGCTATTTATTATTTTCAGCAAAATATTAATTAATTGCCTTAAAAGTTTTTACAGACAGTTTTGTTAAACTCAATTAATAATAAAAGATTTACCTATTCTTTAGAATGCGTTTTTAAGTTTGAATTCTATGATAATAATAATTTTAACCATTAATGTTTTATTTAGTAATAATTATAATTATAATTGCTCATTTCTAATAAAGTGCTGCCAATAATAAAATAAGATTTTTTTTTTCTTATCTGCCAGCCCGAAACAGCGAAAATAGGGTAATGAAAAGGGCATCTGCGTAATTTCAAGGTGGTTGCACCCATTTATATATGCATATAGTTCCGTGGAATCAACGCAGCCAAGAAAAGAAAATCCCAACCCATTCTCTGAGCACTTAAACACTCTAGAGAAAATTCTAAGTTTGGAGAGAAAATCAGAAGCATGTCGTGGCAAACTTATGTTGATGACCACCTTCTCTGTGAGATCGAAGGTAACCGCCTCACTCACGCCGCCATCATCGGTCATGACGGTAGCGTTTGGGCTAAGAGCGGCAGCTTCCCTCAGGTTTTGTTTGTTTCCATTTTTGTTCACTCTTTACTCAATTCTTAATATTGTTAAGCTTAGATTAGCAGATCTATTATCACTCCTCCTGCTAATGGAATGATGATTAACATGCAACACAGTTCACTGCATGATTCTGTAAAGTTAACTGATTAATGACGTGTTAATTCTGAGTATGTACTTTTCAGCAACAACTATATCTTAATTCTAAAATAATGGTTTTTTTTAGTTGAGTTTGATGTGTGAGAGATTTGTTGATTCACGAGACAAATCAGATGGTGGTTGAATCTAATTGCTAGAGATCTGTATCTGTTAGTTGATCTGTTTTTGTTTGTGGTATAATAATAATAGTAATGATGATGATGTATGGATGTTTACTCATTTAGTACAAGCCCGAGGAAATCACGGGGATCATGAATGACTTTAATGAGCCCGGAACACTTGCTCCTACTGGATTGTACATCGGTGGAACTAAATATATGGTCATCCAAGGTGAACCCGGCTCTGTCATTAGAGGCAAGAAGGTAACCACTCTTTATTATCTCTGTTTCATTTTGATTGCACAGGTTCATATCTAGGATGATGGTGATGATCTGGACTATGTGATGACAATGATGCAGTTTCTGTGAATATATGTATTTTTGTATGTTTTGATTGTGTAGATTGTTAGAGTTAAAATCAAGCAATAGATTGTGGATTGAATTTCCATAGGTATTATTGTATTATTGTCAAAACTATGATCTAGTCTAAATTTTACATTCTTTTATTTGGGTTGATGTTGAGGGTGAGATCAGCATGGGTTGAGCTTGCATATGGTGTACTGCAGTAATTTATTTATGCAGTTGCATCATCCATCTAATCTTTTAGTATCTGATTTATAAGCACAATATCTAGTGTCTAATATCTGCTATTTATCCATGTGATTGTGAATTGCTTATCAATCAAGTTATAATCTACAAACAAATGCGTGTTCCAGTGTTGTCTAGTGTAATGGTTGCCTTTAATTCAATGTAATTTAGTTTAGTTTAATTCAATGTAATATCAGACTCTAATTATCTGTCCCCATTACCAGGGTCCCGGTGGTGCTACTGTCAAGAAGACCGGTTTGGCCTTGGTCATTGGCATTTATGATGAGCCCATGACTCCAGGTCAATGCAACATGATAGTTGAAAGGCTTGGTGATTACCTCATTGAACAGGGTCTTTGATCCCCTCTTTATGACTTGTTATGGTGCATATTTCATTGGCTTCTGCACAAGTTTTTTGCATCGACCTCGACTGGAATGCTTTGATTGCAGTTTAATAATCTCGTGGGTGTCAAAAGTCACGGGATCTGCGTGTAGTGAAGAAAGTGTTTGATGCTTGAGAAATGATGACTATATGGTTGTACTTTTTTTAGTGGGTACCTGTATACATTACAGTGCTTTTAAAATTTTAATGCTATGGTATAATGGTTGGCATATTTATCAAAATGTTGCGAATTCTTGTCTTTCTGGCAAAAAAGCCTTTAATATTTATACTTTCGTACTCCTATTTGCGAATCGCTGATAATAATCATGATGACCAGGTGGACATGTTCAACCTTTGGTAACTGCAATAGCCTGGTTTATGGTGCTGAGATTGAAAGTAGTTGGGACTGGTCCCATTGTTTTTTTTTAGAAATAAATTAGATAAAAAATGTATTTGAAAATCTATCAAGTTGTTTAAGTCAAGCTTTAGTAAGTTGAAACACTTCGGAGATTTCCCTCTCTATCGATCCAAGCCCGTAGGTGAAAACCAAATTTTACATGTTTTAACTTTCTTACAAGTGAAAAAACATTTCTTATATCTTCACTTTTAAAAAGTGAAAATGAAAAATGATGTGAACACCAACTAAAAGAGATTATTTTTCTTTGTATAATAATATAGAATCAATTATCTATAATTATGTATAAAAGGAATTTTCTTTTATATATATATATATATATATATATATATATATATATATATATATTTTTTTTTTTTTTTTTTTATATTTTTTTTTATATTAAAATATATATATTTTTATTTTCTATATATTTGTTATTTTTTATTTATTTTTTTTTAAATTAAAATATTTATTTCACCATTTTATCATTTTAAATCATAATTTATTTCAACTTAGTTATCTTTTAAAATTAAATTAATTAATTACATAGAAAGGTGAACATATGTAATGTGTTTTCACTAATATAATAAAAAAAAGTATCATTACAATTATTACTATACATAAAAAATTAAATAAAAATATTTTTGATTAATTTATTATAAATAAATTTACTTATTTTATATGTATTTTTTTAGTTAAAAAATAGTTGGGTTTAAAAATATGATAAATCAAAAACAATAGTTAGTTAAATTTAAAGAAATAGTAATTTGTTGGACAAAATTGATAAAATAATTAATTTAACTTAAAGAATAAAGTTAGGAAATAAATGTAATACGAAAAATATATCATAAGACACTTCAATATAGATAAGACAAGTAAATGTATATTACACAAGAAAAAAAAAAAGTACATTCAATTATTAAGATATCCAGTTATTAAGATGTAGAGTAAAGAAAAAAGAAACACTTATTTCTACTTAGAGTGCATGAAATACATCCATCATCAACAAGTTTTTTAAACTACAAGAAGACATTCAAAGAGTTTTAGTTGTTCAATAACAAAAAAAATTCTTTATAAGAATTCCTATCTTTAAAGTCTATATAAAGCAATTTAAGAAAAATAAAAAGAATGAGATAAACCACCTTGTACAATGCAAAAATCCTATTATTTTTTTTTTTACAAATAAAAGGCTTTAGAAGAAACATTGTTCATGTTTAGTCCAACAAGTTAGAAGAGAAAACATTGTCAACAAACTATCAACCTCTGTAGTGACTAGTGATCAATGATCACTTAACTACAAATATCTTATCTTATTTGTTTGGTAAGAAAATATTCGGTTATCATCTATAAGTGACTATTGTTGAAAAAATACTTGTGTAAGTCATGGGTGACTTGTGAAAAAAATACTTGTTTGAACTATAAGTAATTTGTAGAATGAATACTTGAATGGTCAAGAATGACTGAGAGGAAAAAGAATACACAGATTGAGTAAAAAATGACTTGAGTAAGGTTAGACATGAATAGTTAATAGATGAAAAAATATTCAAATTGAGTCAAGAGTTATTAAAAAAGCATTCAAAGGGTTTACCAATAATGAATACAAGTTTAAAGAATACTTCATAATTTGATTAGAAATAACTAGAGTCCAAAAAAATACTTCACAACATTACTTTGCTTAATAAAATTTAGAACTAGATGTAACTATAAAAGTAAAATATGTATTTTCTCTCCTACATCTTTTTATATTGCATATTATTTTTGTTCACACTAACTTAGAAGGAAAGCCATATTAATAACACATAATTAACACATCTTTAATTTGTTAAGTCATAAATTTTTTGTTGTAATCCATCATATACAATTGTAATAAATTAATTGCTTAATATATAAAATTATGGTCCGAACATGATCTATTTGACTATATTTATAAAAATGTCTAAAAGATTTTAAAATTATAATTAAATAATCTCTTTTATATTTTTATTTTATTTGCACAAACCCAAAAAGAAGCTAAATTTGTTTCAAAAATGTAATTAAACCTTTAGTGATGATAACAACATAAAATTTTGATTAATCTTAAGGATGATTAATACTATGTATATATAAAACTTAACCAATAACATACAAAAGGATATAAATTAGCATAGCTAACTCTTCCTCTAAAGAAGGCCGATTTACTAGTAATATATATCCCTAATTAAATTAATAATTACTTGAATTTGATGCTTACAAAGTTTTTTATGGAGACAATAGGGTAATGAAATTCAAATCGAATCACCAACCACTCTCAGCCAGAAAATCCCCAAAACAATCTGAACCATGTCGTGGCAAGCTTACGTGGACGACCACCTCCTCTGCGAAATCGAAGGCAACCACCTCACTCACGCTGCTATCATCGGCCACGACGGCATAGTTTGGGCTCAGAGCTCCAACTTTCCTCAGGTTTTTGTTTCCATCTTCACTTATTCTTTAGTTAAGCTGTTGAATACAACAACTGTGCTTTAATCTGATGTTGTCAGTTTTATGCGTGCTTGATTGATTGATTATATCTGATTATATGTGTCTGATGCTCTTATGAACAATGGTGTTAACGGACCTGCTTTTGTTTTTGTTGGTCTGTTGTTATTGGTGATTTAATATTATGTGGGTTTTTGTTTATTTAGTTAAAACCTGGGGATCATGAATGACTTTAATGATCCTGGAACCCTTGCTCCCACTGGATTGTATATTGGTGGCACTAAATATATGGTCATCCAAGGTGAACCCGGTTCTGTCATTCAAGGCAAGAAGGTAACTACTTGTTATGATCTTTGCTTCATTTTGATTTCATAGGTTCATATCTAGTGTCAAGATGATATGGGCTATGTGATGACAATGTCGCAGTTTCTGTGAAGATATGCATTTTTGTATTTTTTACTGTGTAGATTGTTAGAGTTAAAATCAAGCAATAAATTGTGGAGTGAATTCCAATCATGTATTGTTGTCAAAACTATGATATAGTTAAAATTTCAGTCTTTTATTTGGGTTGTGCTTGCATATGGTTTACTGCAGTAATTTAGTTATGCAACTGCATCTTGCATCTGATTTTATTCGCATAATATCTAATATCTGATTTTATTTGCACAATATCTAATATCTCTTTTCTAAAGCGTTTCACATCATGTGAGTGTGAATTGCTTATCAATGAAGTTATAATTTTCAAGCAAATGCATATGTACATAGATACCTTTAAGCAGTGTGGATATTGTTTGCATCCTCTGAACAAGTAAATATTGTGTACCAGTGTTGTCTGATGTAATCAATGCCTTGAATTCAATGAAATTTAATGAACATACATCAGTTGCATTTCCTGCACACATGTTAGTGCAGATATATTCTTCAAGCATAGTTTATCCATTATAGTTGTAATATCAGACTTTAATTATCTATCCCCATTACACCAGGGCCCTGGTGGTGCTACTGTCAAGAAGACCAATATGGCCTTGATCATTGGCATTTACGATGAGCCCATGACTCCGGGTCAATGCAACATGATTGTTGAAAGGCTTGGTGATTATCTCATTGAACAGGGTCTCTGATCCCCTCTTATGACTTGGTTATTATCTCATTGAACTTTTCATGGCATTAAATCAAGAACAGTGTTGGACCTGATAAAAATCTTAGTTATGGTCCATTGAATTATTTTACATATATAATCAGTTATATATATATATATATATATATATATATATATATATATATATATATATATATATATATATATATATATATTTAAC
>Ga0214544_1004938_pt1 | contig 26306 bp, 12 predicted proteins | sample CNSS3metaG_FD_160074 | JGI IMG/M metagenome (GOLD analysis project Ga0214544, IMG submission 160074) | Root nodule microbial communities from cowpea collected in UCLA plant growth center, Los Angeles, California, USA - CNSS3 | ecosystem: Host-associated > Plants > Roots > Nodule | place: USA... | reverse complement strand
TATATATATATATATATATATATAATTGTAGGTTTGAAATTTCAAAGAGCATGATCTTAAATCCAGATGGGAGATTGGTTGTTCAGTTGTTAAGATTGTGTATCATCGTTATAACGGTAAATAGAATATTTTATATGTTTGTTTTTTCGTAATTCTTATGTTTGGTGTCTGGTTAAAAAATAAAATGTAAAATGTATGGGAAAAGAAATTCCTACTGTATAGGGTCATGAAGTGATTATAGAGTTTTATTGATATACCTATCACGACATTATCTCTGTCCTCAAACATGGATATATTAGCAACTACCCATGTTGATCAAAATGGGGTATACTTGTGGTGAGTTTCCAGATTCATTTTCTTGGTTCATGGAACACAATTTTGGGGGAAACATTTTCTACTTTTCCAAATGTTTATTGCATCTTATTGATATTCTTTTTTGGGTCTAGATTTCTAATTAAATTATAGGACGAGAATACTGATTTCTCTTAAGTGAATATCATTTTCTAGAATTGTTAGAGATGTATGATTATCTGAAGTAACATTCTCCGTATAAGTAACAAAAAATGTCATTATTTTCCAGAGTTTGTATATGAATTATGGAAAATAATTTAAAAATATGTAAAAAATGGAAAAAATGGTAACATTTTTGTAATTAGATGTAAAGAAATGAAAACAACTTCTCCAAATCAAATATTCCCTTTTCCTTGAATTTCATTTATTTCAATTTCACTTACTCATATATACTATATTATTTCTTCATTGCAGGCACCAGATATTGGAAGTGGTGTGCCATCTACGCATGAGATACTAGGATCAAGTGATGGAAGCAAAACACCTTAGACTTAGGACTTTTAATGTTGTCTTTTTTTCTTAGATGCTTGAATATTTTGGTACTCTTAATGTTGTCTTTTTTTTTTTCCAAATGCTTGAATTGGTACTTTGGTGTAGTTATGTTATATTGACAATGAAACAATTTAGTTTATCAATTTATATTTGATAGTGCTATAATGTTTTATATATTTTAAATTATCATGAAAAAAATAATTTTATCAAATTATGAAAGTATAAGAAATATTAAAAAGAATAAATAATTAAATATTAAAATTATATCACTTGATACACTTGATAATGACGTAATTAATCTCAGAATTAACTATAATTAATTAAATTGGTGACATTTAAAAATGTCATAATATAATGATAATAGTGTTAGTTTAAAGCGTCATTTTTCACATTATATTTGTCACCTAGTAAAAATATTACGTCAGTTTTAACTGACACTTTTTGCCTCTTTAAACCGCCACTTTATACGTTGTATAAAATGACGGTTGTTGCGGCGATTAATCTATAACCGCCATATTATACTTTGTGACGGCAAGAATTATGACATTTCAGGAAACTGTCACTTAAGTAAATAACGATAGTTAAAAATGACGTAAATTACAAAAATAAACGTCGATATTTACATGTTTTTTTGTAGTGAACGCGTTATAGTTTGTCTAACATTTTTGAATAAAATTCCATGAATAGCTAGAAGTAACAATTGTTGCATTAAGTTGTGGAAATCATGAAACTTTAGGCCAACAAGCTTCAAGTCTTGCATGGACACTAAACTCTGAATATTTGAAGAGTATCCTTGAGGTACCTTGACACTCTTTAAACATAAGCAAAAACTTATCTTCTCTTGTCTGGACATAGTGTAACATGCAAGAGGCAAATAAGTACGCCTATGCAAGAGGCAACAGTCTTCTCGGATCTTCATTTCAACCAAATCCAAACGAGCATTTACTCAATCTTTTGTCTTTCCCTAAATGTTAAGTAGTGTACCAATCAAGCTATCACACACATTCTTCTCTACATGCATGACATCTATGCAATGCCTAACTTGTAACTTCGACCAATATGGAAGATAAAAGAATATTGATTTTTTTTCCAAGGGCTCAATGCAGATGACTTCTTGAATGTTTTCCCAAATAGATGATGTACTTTATTAACTTTTTCATGAATTTGAAGGCTAGTCAATGGAATTGGTGCTTCGTCATTCTCCTGATGTCCATTGAATGCTTTCTTTAACCTTCGATAAGGATGATTAGCTTGGAAAAACCTTCAATGGCGTAGATACACAGTCTTCCTTTTGTTTTTCAATTGATGATATGTAGTGTTTTCTTCACATATAGGACATGCTTTATGACCCTTGATATTGTACCCCAACAAATTACCGTAAGTTGGAAAGTCATTAATGGTGCAAAATAACATTGCATGCATCATGAAAGTTTTAGAAGCAACAACATCAAATACTTCAACCCCATCAACCCACAATAACTTCAAGTCTTCAACTATTGGATTGAGATATACATCAATGTCATTTCCAGGCTCCTTTGGACTAGATATCATCAAAGACAACATCATGTATTTTCTCTTCATGTAAATTCTAGGAGATAAGTTGTAAATGAATAATATAATGGGCCAACAAATGTGATTTGTACTTAAATTACTGAATGCATTCATTCCATCGGTTTGTAAGCCAAACATAACATTTCTACATTCTTGACCGAACTTGAAAAATTTCTGATCAATATTCTTCCATTGCATTGAATCAACTGGATGACGAAGTAGTCCATCACATCTTCTCTCAGTTGCATCCCATCTAAGGTTGTTACCTTCTTTAGGATTTGCAAACAAACGCTTAAGTATGGGCACGATTGGAAAGTACCAGACTACTTTCAAAGCAGATCCTTCCTTTTCTATTTGACCACTATCTTCACTGTTTCTTTTCTGCTTGTACTGTAATAACCCACACTTTGGACATTTTTTTAAATCTTCAAATTCCTTTTTGTATAACATGCAATTATTAGGAAATGCATGTATCCTTTTATACTCCATACCCATCGGAAAAAGAAATTTCTTGGCGTCATAGTTTCGAGTGGGTAGAGTATTTTCCTTGGGAAACATTTCATTCAAAAGAACAAGCAATTCTGTGAAAATTTTATCCGTCCACCCATTGGTCGCTTTCAAATTCATAAGTCTTAAAATCGTTGACAACCGCGTGAACTTAGTTAAACTCACATACAACGGAGTTTCCGCATCAGCAGACATCGTCTGATACACATGCACTTGTGTAAAAGCTTTTGCGCCAACATCCTGTATCATGTCCTCCATATTGTCTTTTTGCACTCGTTCTTTCCGTCGCTCTTCCATGGTGAAATCGATAACATATTCATTTCGGGAAACAATTGGAAAGTCTATTAATTCGCTATTGCCATGTCCATATTGTATACTTCTAAGAAAACCATCACAAATAAGATGTTCTCTAACCTGAGTTGCATTCAACTTTCTCCCACTCAAATAGTTGACACAAGGACATCTAAACTTCACCTCTCATCACTTCTACCCCCATAACGTTGCGTAAATTGTATAAATTCTTGTACTTCGTTCTCATACTTAGCACTGATGCGTGGTGAATTAATCTAATCTCGATCCATACGTATCTATAGTGAAATTGCATGAACAATTTCAGTAATTTTTGAATAAATGCTCACGTCGCTTGTGTAATCAAGGTCTGACCCTATCCCATTCAAGACGATTCACTTTCTTTATTTTATTGGAACATATTACTTTTAAAATACATATCTTAAATTTTACAAAATTTTGCCAACATTTCGCATGGTCTTTAGGATACACAAAATGAAAGTTATTATCAACCACAATCAAATATGCACCCGAAGATCAATACAAAGTACAGTTGAAAAATATTCATGAATTTTAAGATATGTATATTAAAATATATATGCACTAATAAAGTACTAGAGAATGAATAATCTTTTTAACTGTCCAACTGGACAATTCAAGATTGAATACATTTAAATTATTAGTATTGTCTCCTCTTAAATTATGTCTTAGAAAATAAAATTATTCTGCTAAAAAAAGGTGTAAAATAACCTTAGACCGAAGACAAAAAGAAAGAAGTATTTTAACCTTTGCTAATGATGCACTTATGCCAAAATAATTCTCCTCCCTTGATCGCGGACGTAACACTTTTATTTATAAGCAAGTCGGGTACAATTTTTGTAAATATACATAATCAAATATTCTCAAATAATCTAATCAGAAGATAATTAGTAAATAACAACAATAATATCTCCTAATATGTTTTATATTCATCAAATGTAGATGCGATTTTTCTCCAAGATTCTCTTTTATATTATCGAATATTCTCCTCTCAGCCTTAGCTTTCTCTAGGGAGGTTGTTCCTTGGGTGACATCCTCGCAAATCTTGAACCTTCAACCAGCTACCCCCAGTGATGTCGATCCTAGGGAGACATCCTTCTGGATTCTTGCAATAACCTCGACTCTATGGAGACATCCTTCTGGATTCTTGCAATGACCTCGGATATATGGAGACATGTTTTTTGACTTGAATTTTCGCCTGATTCCTTGGCTTATTGAATACCTCGATTTATTGGAGATCTTCTCCATCCAAGAGGGCACAAAAAATTTTTCGAAAAAGAAAAATTAGAGACAATAAATAATTTTTGTATTCAATCTCAAATGGGAAACTAAGGCTAACACAATATATTTAATCATATAATTAATAACATATCTAACATCTAAATAAGTGGCATAAAAAAATATAGACTCCTATTAAAAATAAAGGTTAGAAGATTATAGGCACCTATGAGCATGACACGTCACCAACAATAAAGATACAAAAGACGTTTTCGTGCCAATTAGGCGCACTACCTGTAACATCCCGGTAGGATATTACTTAGAAAAAAATAAAATTAACGAGACATAAATAAATTCCTCATTTATTAGTAAACCATTTCCCCAAAACGCGGGAAATTTAAAACCATAAACATCCACCATAAAATATTAAGAGTCAAAATATTCCAAAATCCCTTTTACAATTTAAAGATCAAAATAGTAAAAATCAATAATTCAAATTACAAGAAAATTTAATAACAGTCTTTATAAAATCCCCATGTAGGTTGATCCCTCACTTTGCCACTAAGCATCTCCTGGCTCACCTGAAACATTATCTGCTCTCGGATAACAAGTTACCTGATCATCGCCACAGACAAGCAGATAGGGTGAGTTATGCACATAAACATAATTAAATATGAAATAAATCCCAGCTAGTAAATCATGCATGTTTTCTAAGGTAGGTCAACCTACAAGCCTATCCCGCTTGTAGTCTTGCTTCACGGACTCTCACGCCCGTTCATCCGAACTCCTCACTCAGACCCGGACACGCATACTCACCTTTCCTACTATGAACTCCCTCGCTCATAGCATTCTCAAGTTGAGCATAAGATGAACTCCCTCACTCACCTATCCCAACGAGAGTACCTCCGGTGAACTTAACTGTTCACGTTCCGCATGCAGTCCACCCATCACGAACTCCTCGTTTGCGACTCAAACCAAGCACATCCCAAAATTCTATGGACTTAGTCCTTCAAGCCTAAACACCACAAAACATGTATATACTTCCCATAATTTAGGATACATAGAAAAAAATAGCTCAAACAACACACACAAGCATGGATTTTTAACATTCTCACTTAAGCCAATGGTGTTCGCACAAGCTAGTCCATCAGCCTCGCTTAAGCTAACGCACCTCGCCTGAGCGAGTGTGAAACAGTGGCTGCAACACATCATCTCGCTTAGGCGAGCCCGTCTCGCCTAGGCGAGACCCACGTTCGCTCAAAACACACAGCCCTCACCTTGACGAGGATTCGAAATAAACAGCATCAGGACTCATCGCGACCTCGCTTAGGCGAGCCATTCTCGCCTAAGCGAGCATCCCTGTCCCTCAACACCCCAAAACCCCTCGCCTGGACGAGAAGTCACACCTAACTCGCATAGGTTTCATCGCGACCTCGCTTAGGCGAGCCATTCTCGCCTAAGCGAGCGTATTTGTCGCTCAACACTGACGCAAGGTCGCCTAAGCGAGCAACGCGAACCAAAAACTAGAACGAGGTTCTGCAACTCTCGCTTAGACAAGATGGACTTGCTTGGGCGAGATTTGCAGAGTTTCATCTCTGTTCATGCACACAATTTACCCAAACCATATAAAAATATAGTTTAATCAATCCCATTCCATCTATTCCAATAATCAAACCATGTAAACATGCTTTATATCCATTTAAACTACCAAAACACAAGATTTAGGCATCCACAACCATTCAATACGAAAAACCCTCATTCCCAAAACATATAATGCATAAAAGGGTTTTGAAACTTAAAACCACATACACGAATTCACAACACTCATATTCCAATTGAGAAGGCAATGACAGAAAATCATAATACATATCATGTAATTTACACACACAAAGGAAAACTCCCCTAACCTAGCTTCTTGCTTCAAATTGAGAGAAAAAAAATGAATGTTCCTTTGTCACCACAGTTTTGCTTCAAACTTCCTCCCAATTCAGCCTCTCACTCTCTAAATTTCGTTCCCCTTTCCAAAACCCAATGACATCACTGCCAAAACCTTATTTTTCCCTCAAAATGACGTTTTATATGTCTCTCAATTAGGGGTTTAAATGTTAAAACGAAAATAGGCTTTATGGTGTTTTAATTTCTATTAAAGGATTTTCATTATATAATGGTTTCCAGCCCCCTTATGCTAAGTTTACCTTTTCCCTTTCATATCTAACAAGATTTGAACCCATGACCCTCCACTCATAAGGCCAAAGCACAACTATTATGTCAATTCATATTTAGTGATAACTATTATAATCCTATAATTATAATATCACTCACTAGTCACAAATAGATTATCAAAATAATAATAAATCAAATAACACAAAAGGCATACACAGGACTCGAACCCAAGTCCTCTCACACAATTAAGTACTCTCAACCACTTGAGCTAGTACTTTTCCCCGTCATGATAGTTAGCATTTAATGTCATTAAAGTCTCCACCACCCGCACTTATTAATTAATTATTTAATTTCACGGGTCTTACACTACCAACCACTAGCACTCCCAACTTGGTGCACACTACAACTTTTGAATAAATATCACCTACAAAAAAAAATAACATTCCAATCCATTACAATAAACTACATGGACCTTCTCTTCCAACCATATTTCATTTCACTAAATTGCACAAAACATATAACATTCATGCCACCACCTTTAATGCACACAAACGGGCAATAAACCAATGCACAAAAATAGTAATACGAAAAGCAAAAGTATCACAGAATCACTCACTAATGGAATCAAAATTTAGCGATATGAGGGAAATGGAGAAGTAGCCGAATAAAAGAAGTAGCACCACAAATTCATTCAAGGGGAGAAAAGTCACTACTGTCAAAGACAAGAAGACGAAATAGAGTTGCTAGGAAGTGTCCACTACGTCGTGTGAAGCCGCTTCCATCGACGAAAAACCCACAACCAATGGAGTTGCTCACGGGAGGAAGAACCACCCAACACCATTGTGTTAACGACTATACCACCACAACCACCGTCCATCATCGCGAGGAGGAACCTGTTGTAGAGGGTGAGCCAAGCGCGAAGTTGTATAGTGGAAGAAGAAGTAGGTGAACGCGATAGAGGAAGAAGACCATGGCTCTGCGAAAAAGTTTCCCCAATAAAACCCATAAATTGAACTTTAGGCATCGGTTCTAATTAATAACCAAAGCATATAACCTTATGCCTTAGTTATAATTTTAACCCGAAGCATATAATCTCCTATTTTGGCCTTGGTCATTTTAAAACCGATGCATATAACTTCCACCTGATTAAATAATAATAAAATTTGAATTTCTGCACAGTCTTAGGTCTCAATTGTTGTGTAACTGCAGCCAAAACATGTTATATGCTTTGGTTTACATGCAACTGAAGCCTATAAGTTCTAGTTAATTACAAAAATGACATTGCATTTTGATAAGTGACGTATGCACTAGAACCGAGACCTAAAGGGTGAGGTAAAAAGAGAAAACTATTGAGTAGGATTATCATGTTCCTTTTAGAAGATTAATGAATATAGTGATGATTTCTTAAGAAAACCAAGGAAATTCCCACTGCACATTAAGATAGCAAGTTATCTAGATGTGAAGGTTCATTTTGAAGGTTCTAGAGAAGAGAAGAAAGGATTGATTACAATTGAGAAACAAAAGGAAACACATAAAAGAGATGAAAGACCGAAATACCAATAAGTGAAGAAACATAAAATGATAAGTAAAGGAAATGGAGTAGATGGAAGGATCACGCCACTACAAGGTTAGGCTAGAAGAAGCCATGGCAACCTTGAAGATGAGTGGTGAATGCCGCCACTTGCCAAGGCAAGATAAGGCTTGAAAGAAATCCACTCTCTCTGGAGGAATGCTCTCACAAAAGGTTGAAACACAAAGTGTATAAATTTCTCAAAATGTTCAACACCTATACAAGTGTTAGAGGTCCCCTCACATAGAAGAGTTTAGGGGCCTCTTGACAAAACAACAAAGTATGAGGATTACAAAAATAAATCTAGCATGTTTTAGAAGGTAGGTCAACATAGGTGCACATGGATGTTTCTAGAAGGGATTATCGGCCAAGCCATCTAGGTGGCAAGACTTCACGGCCAAGGCTCTAAAGAATGCTTCTAGAAGTTTCTAGAAGTCTTGGTGTCCATGGCATGTGGGTTGCCCCCTCTCTAGATGCTTCTAAAAGGTCTTGCTCCTTCTCTTTCCTCCTTGATATGCCAAGTGTCCTCCTATGCGGTCCCCTCTCTCTTATTCCTACAAAAGCAAATAAGTGACATTAGCATGTTGGTTTAAGGTTAAGTTAATCTTGAGTCAACAAGTCAACCCCTAAGTCAAGGTCAACAAGTTAACTTAAAATAGTCAACCAAAACCAACTTCATGAAATTGAAACTAGAGTAATGCAAAATAAAGAGGATGATGCCTTCCCTTTTGTCATGCTCCTAGTGATCCTCCTAGGGTTGTCATCCATAGAGCTTGATGAGGTTGTCACATCTTCATCAACTACACTAGTGATGTTCTCCTTTTCGCTCCAAAATTCAATTTTGTAGACCATTTTTCCTTCTCCTTTTTGGAGACATCTTGTTTTACTTTTACACTATAAATACAAGGCTTAGCTCATGTAAAATCCAACTTGAATTTGAGAATTGAATTGCTGCCAAAATGAGTGCACATTCCTTTTACTTGAGCTCATTCTAAAACCCTCATAACTAGTCTACTCTAGCGTCTTTCCTTGAGAGTTGGCCTCCTCTCTCTTAAGATATCTTCACCTCCACTAAACCAAAAACACTTCTCTTTCATCCTTTATAGCTTCTACAACCTTTAATGGAGTCATATTGCTATGTGCATCACTTTGTGGAGCTAAGAAGAAGACATCATTATGTTGCGAAAGGTTAGTGGTAGGTTTCTTTCTTGGTTTGATGAAAATTAACGAATATTGGGTGGTGGTAAAAGGGCTTGGGCTAAAGGAATGGTGTATGTGTTTGAGAGAGAAAGTTTAAACATCTTTTTGGTGAATATATGGATGGTGGGTGAAGGTTGAATGTTGTTTAGGGTTTTTGAGTGGATCTTGATAGGTTTCGTGGTTAGATGGAAGGAGAAATGGGACCTGAACAATATCACAACTTACGTGAAATTATGGTGATGGAAAATATAAGAGGGAGTGAAAGTGCATGGAAAATGAAAATGGAATAGGAATAAGGAAGAGTGGAAGTTTCCTTACCAACGTACACACCCTTGGTTGGTGGCTATGACCTTTGACCCTCTAGTCGCATTTTACAAAAATTGGCAAGTGTAGATATTGTTACCCATATAGACTTGTGTTGTTTAGAAAAAAAATATGTTTATTCACTAATTAAGGCTAAGAACTTTTAAAGAATGAAAAATGTTGATGCGTATGAAATAAATCTAAGACTTAGAGAGCAATAAAATTTATGAAATTACTATATGGTAAAGGCTTCTTTGGGGTTAGATTTCATGAATAAAATGAATATAAAAAACATTAAACAATATACTTCTAATTCTCACTCTAGCATTTACACCACTATTTAACAAGTCCTAATCTGTTATACATAAATCTAAACTTATTAATGAGAACCCTAATATCTTAGACATTTTCTTATTCAAAGTTCATATTAAACTTTAAATTCGGATGTTAGAAATGACCATATAAATAATGGACTATCAATAGAGCTTGAATTTCCCTTTCATTTTTGTAGACTCTTGTAGGGTTTCCTTACCCTATAAGTAGTGGTCATCATACATTGTAAAAATCATTTCGAGATTAATAAAGAAACTCTGCAAAATTGTATCTTACTAGTCTCTAAGTCACCTTATACTAGCTCCTCTATAGGACTACTCTAGCTTTCTTCCTTAAGAGTTGATCTCAAATTATCGAACCCAAACACCTCCATATCTACCTCACCTTAAGCTTTTGTAACTCCTCTTCACATCCTCATCCATGTTGAACGTCATTCTATTGGGAGGAAGGTCATCAATGAACCATCTTTCTTTTTAAATAAAATAATTTAGGAAGAAAAAGAACTCTACTTGGTTGAATAGTGCCTTTTTCCAACAATCCTTTATCAATTTTTTTGATTTCTTCTTTCTAACTATGGAGATATCTATAAGGTTTAACTTTGACCGGTGTCGTGCCTTTCAACAAAGGAATGGAATGATCATAATCATGAGACCTTGAAGGAGGAAGTGGAGTAGGAATACCAAATACTACACTATGAAGCAACTGAGATAACTCTGATGCCATATGCGCACTACATCATATAGTAGCTATAATGACATTTGCTTGGCTGCATTTATTAAAAATGTTACTATATGCATGCTATAGTTACATTTTTCTTAAAAATGTACTTACAAAGAATACAATCATCAATAATGTAACATTGTTTTTTAAATGTTACTATAGATGATTACACTTTTCTATCTTTAGTAACATTTTTTTATCATAATTATTAAAAATGTTACTTTTTTATCAATAATGTAACATTGTTTTTTAACATTTTATAAATTATAATAATTTTTTTTTTTGAATAAATAATTTTTAATTAGTATCTTTTATCATCCACTATAGGAATTATTAGATTTAGCAACATTTTTTTACATTTATTGGACATGTTACCTTATGAATAACTATAGTAATACTTGTTAAAAAATGTTACCATAAGTAATTAAAAATGTTACCATAAATAATGTTAATACTGATATTGTAACATTTTTAAATAAATGTTGTTATAGATAATTAAGCTTTCATTTCTTATTTTAATTAGAAATTTTTAAAATGGTAGTAATCAATTTGTAATTAATTAATTTTATTATAATATTGATAGAGTTAATATTAATTTAAAATTTAATATTTTAATATAATTTATTTATTTATTTAAAATAAATTTATAACAAACTTTCAACATTATTTTTGGAATTTCAGATCAATCACCACAAAAATATACAATTTTAAAGGAAATTTATTAGTTGAGATTATTATAACTTCTACTAAAAATAAACATAAGAGAGATTTTGAAAACCCTACTACATACCTGAGGTTTTTTTAGAAAACACAGTCAAATTTGGATTTCACCTTATCTTTTATTTTTGCTCTTTTATGTATTTTAAAAAAATTTAATTTGGAATTCTGTATCTCTCGCTCTGAAAGTGTTATTCTAAAGGATGCAACAACTTTCGCACGCCTCCCTACTTTCATTTTCAAATTCAATTTCGTCTCCATGCCTCTTTCGATTTCAAGTTCGATTTAGATTCGATTTTGATTTTATCTCACTATATCATCTACCCTAACTCGGTTCTTATTTTTTCTACCCTAACTCAAAGTGGTCAAGTAGTAGCACCGACAATGCCACAACCGCAACCAGAGTTTGATGCTCGTTTATCAAAATAGGTATTTTTTTTTTCAATTCATAAACCAATTTAGATTGTCACAATGTTCAGTTCGCACTCACTCCTAATTTTTTCTTCATGATTTTCAATTACAATGTGCGTGGTTTAAGTTTCTCTATGTGATGTGTGCATGAGCATTCCACACTAACATGCTCAATAATCTCTTCTACTATTATTAACATGATTTTCTTACATGGTTTTGTTACCTTTAGGCTCTAAAGCTTCAAGCCAAGGGGACAACCAAGTGTTTCTATGACGTAGAAGTTGGAGGTGAGACTATGGGCAAGATTGTTTTGGGCCTATTTGGAGATAATGTTCCCAAAACAACTGAAAATTCCGTGCTTTGTGTACAGGCAAGCAATCAAGTTTTTATGCAGCCTTTTTCTTGCTGCTGTTGGATTTCTACTCTTAAATGGATTTTGTAACTTTGAATTTTATATATCAAGCTAAATAATCCTTTAACAGGTGAGAAAGGATATGGTTACAAAGGAAGCTCCTTCCATCATATAATCAAAGATTTCATGATTCAAGGAGGAGACTTTACGGAAGGAAATGTGAGCTAAACTTTTGTTTGTAGGCCTGGATATATTTAGTGATGAATGCATTTACTTTCCAACTGACATGCCACGTATATGCATCAAATAGGCTAATGAATTTTATTCTTGCTTAGAATGTGCTTTTATTTTGCTACAGGGAATTGGTGGGATTAGTATCTATGGTCCAAGTTTCAAGGATGAAAGTTTTTCCTATTTGTCTCTCTATTATGGCTAGATAGTAATATTTAATTATAAATTTTTAATAGTGATTGCCTATTGGTATTTAAAATTCAGTTTAAGCTTCTTTTCTAATTTAAAATTCAATTTAATTAATATGCTTACATTTCTAGTTTCAACACTTTCTTGCAATGAAGCATACTGGTCCTGGAGTTTTAAGCATGGAAAATGCTGGTCCTAACACCAATGGTGGTCAATTTTTCATTCGCATCGTAAAGGTGAGAGACATGTACTGCCCCTTATGATTTTTTCATGTTACTAATAGATAAACTTCAATAAAAGTAAACTCAAAATTCTAATCAAGCCTAATGTTAAATTTTTTCAGTAAGTTGTTTCTGATTTGGACATCATTGTATCATAGTGGCTAACAATAACAATATCTTTGATATATATATATACATTAATTTTTCACCAACCGGTAGATTTAAAGCAAGTCTTAAGTCTTGGTTGGTTGTGACTACATGAACATGGGGTCCTAAGTCTTAAATGCCATGATGATTGCATTCACATAATAACAATGTTTTTGTTAGTTTATTTAAGATGGATTAGAGAGATGATTGAGATGGACAATTTAAGTGCCTAACATAGCACAATGCATTATAAACCTGCAAAGGGACACATTTATTACATGGGAGGGACCATCTAATTATGCTCTAAGTTGACTTGAATTTCTCTATTCTCATCTTCTGTATAAAATTCAAGAGAAGTTGCATCAAGATCTTAACATACTTTATGTGAATAATAATGTTATATTAAATACCAATAGTGTTCCTAGTGAACCTATTGGTATTTCAAAACTGCTGATAGAAGTGATTATTTGTGGTACTCATTAAGGTATATAATATATCTTCTAGGTTGAGAAATTGTCTTCTAACTTGAAACTTTTTGTCCCATTGTAATGCTTTTCATGGTTTTTTTTTTTTTTTTACAGCATTGATCTTGATATTGGTACTCAACCTGTCATTCTTGAAGTTAAAACTTCTCTTTTAGAAAATGCATTAATATTAGATAAACTATGTCTAGGTTGGCAAACATTATGTGTGGTTGCAGATCCAAAACTTCTACTTAAGTTTTCATTCTTAAACATTTAAATGTATATTGAGTTTATTTAATAACTCATGGTCTGTTAAGTAATCTATTGTTAGAAGTGTTTAATGGAAATTGACCTTGGTCTATTAAGAGTATTTAGTGGTATTCATATGACTCTTTATATGTGTAACTGTTAGAGTACTGTGTTACAGAATTCTATGAGTTATTTCAGTCTATAAAATACATTTAATGTATTACAAAATTAAGCAAAGAAAAAAAATATAGAGAGAAATACAATTAAAACAAAACTCATTTCAATCTCCAAATCACAATTTTGCTTCCTCTAGACTACTTCCAACATTAATGCTCATCAAAGATTTTGTAAAACCCTGTTTTTATTTTTGTCCTAATTTAAAAACGGATACCCCAAATCAGTTGGGCCTAGGGTGGCCCATAGGGAACCAAAGACCCTAAGTCTGCCCTAACATATTCATTCTACTCGCTTTCAGAATCAACCCCTTTTCCTTAGAGCTGTAGTCGTCCCCCTCTACTAGGGTTTGGTACCACCTTGGTCAAGCAAGTTCGAACCAGTTCATTTCTTCTCCACGTAAGTGTTTCATCATCCGTGCTTGCATTTTTTGCTACTGTTACTTTGGGTAACTTATATCCCTACTATTCCTTTAATTTTTCCAGCTCTTTAAGTTGTTCCTTGAGCTGTCGTGCCCACTGCTTAGAGTCGAGGTCTTGTTCTAGCTATTTCCAGGTAAGGGTAGCTAGATCCTTCTGTATATTCCGTGAGATTTACTTGTTGTACGTTTATTTCATGATTAAATAGACCGTGTGTGAATATGAGTTGCTGGAATATATTTTTGAACTGTTTGAAGCGTGTCTGGGTGACAGTTGCAGAGAGAACAGTGGTGAGCACTGGTTTTCTCGCCCAAGCGAGCATGTCTCGCCTAGGCGAGATTAATAGAGGCTCGCCCAAGCCATTTAACCACGTTTTGAGTGAGCGAGTGTCTCGCTCAGGCGAGTGAAGTCTCGCCTAAGCGAGAAAGAGCTGAAGGCCACTGTTCTTGATGTCGAGCTCTCGCCTAGGCGAAAGGAGCTCGCCTGAGCAAGAGTCCCTCTCGCCTGAGCGAGGCCTTTCTGCCTGAGCGAGAAGCTGGGCGAGAATGCGGCCTGTTTGGTTATTTCTTTGTTCTGAATTGTTGGCTCTATGTTTGTGTTGATCTTGCTCTTAAAGTATGAATTGGGTGATTATGTATGAATGAGATAATCTATAGTCTGTAATGGATGAGTTCAATATGATTTGGGCATGTTACATGTATGGTTGGTTTCATAGATTGAATATGATGAGTTGGGTATGGATTTGATATGGGATATGGAAAGATTCATGGATAAGAAAAGATGACTCTTGACATGGTATCAACATGAGGTACAATTCTATATTCATGGATTGGGAAGGATGAGTTATTATTGATTCAACATGGAATATGGATGAAGAATGGTTAAAATGGTATGGTATGAGATTTATGTGTGTGATAAATATTACTTGATTGATTAAGTATGATTGGTATGTGGTCAGTACGTAAACCCATGAGCCTCTAGGTGATACCTCATGGTCATGCTTTAGTGGTCGGGACGTAATTCCATGGCCCCTATTAGTGGGTGTCCATAGTGGTGCCCCATCTATATAATTTGGTAAGGATTCAAGGTAAGGTTGCATCCTGACACTCTGAGGAGTAAGTTAGTCTCACTTAGAGCGGACTGACTCTTATGGTGAAAGTAGCAGGAGGCCTGAAACTCACTAAGGGCTAACCTTGTGTGTGAGGGATTGATCCATTGTAACACTTGTAACACATAGCTCGGGGGTGAGCAGAGGTATCCACCACAATTGCAAGCATCCGCTGAATACGACTAGATTATATGTATCCGGATGAGTCGAGTCGAGTTTTAGTGTTTTTATTGGAAGGTCATAACATGATTGGATGATGTATGTATTTTCGACTGTGAAAGTATATCTGATTGCATGATAAAACTAATTTTGGCTCTAGCTTACCCTTGCTTGTTTGATTATTTTGTATGTTGTTCTTCTACTTTTGCGATGATCATCAATTTATTGATGGGAGCAGATGCAAGAGGTACTCGAGGTCAACAGGGAAGGGATGGTTCCGCTGCATAGTCTACCTGGGTTGGACTTCATGTTTCTTTAGGCTTTTCTTTAGGGTTATGGCCCATGTACTACTTTGCCCTTTAGTACTCTATTAACTATTGTGAGATCCTTGGATTTCGTTTGTATCCGGCATTGTGGTGTGCCTTGATTTCTCCTAGCATCCTCTGGATATTGTCAGGAGTAGCGTTTATACTCCAGGACTTGTCACTAAATTTCTATCTGTGTGGCATTTCATTTAAATTAAAGTTATTATTTAAATGGGGTGTTACAAATTTCATGCATTCCTTGCAATCTAAAATTAGAGTAATGATAATCAACCAAGTATAAGCATCCTTTAAAATTTCCTTATTAACATTCATCTTTTAAAAAATTTAAATGTGTCTTTGCACATTTACTTTAGCTTGCAAAGATCACTAGAGTACGGTTATTACTCACCATATAATTGCCATAACCATCACTTATTTTTCTCTCAAAACTTGTCATATAGATTTTCTTACTTGAATTCTTCATATACTCATCTGTCTATATATGTGTTTCAGACTTGGATTTTATATGTATCCTATCTTTGCAGTAATAGTTAATAGAAAGAAATGATTAAAAAAGGATAAGATTAAAACCTGTAATTAGTTGTAAAGATTAAACCTTTTCAAGGTGTTAGATCTAATGTTAAAACTTTAAATAGAGAAAATGGTAGGTGAAGGTAGCAATATGTGAGAGTGTTGATAATCCAACATATCATAAATCTTGAATGCAATTTTGTGGTTATGAACGTTCTTGGAGTTGACATAATACAATATTTTTTTATAAAAAAATAGTTATTGTGAATCAACATATTAGCTATACATTATTCTGTTTTGGTAATTTCTTAATCTTGAGACATTAATAAAACCATATCTTTCAGGTTTGCTGCTGTGACAGGAGCAAACAAAGGGATTTGTTTTGGGGTGTGTAAGAAGTTGCTTCAAATGGGGTTGTGGTGGTGCTAACAGCTAGAGATGAGGAGAGGGGCTTGAAAGCAGTTGAAACCCTGAAAGAGTTTGATCTCTACGACCTTCTGGTTTTTCATCTGCTTGATGTGAATGATCCTGTTAGTTTTGCTACTTTAGCTCATTTCATCAAAACCAAATTTTGGAGACTTGATATCTTGGTATGAATCAACTTGCTTATTTTTCTTGTAAAATCATTTTTTGGACAGAATAAAGTAGCAAAGAGTGGAGTCTAGAGTGGAGGAGGGCCTGACTCGAAGACGGGAGGAAAACAACACCTAAATAGTCCACAACAACACAAAAACCATGATTGCTTATTCTAATTTGATTCATTTCATAGCTCGGTTCACTTTCTTCATTTGCTAGTTAAGTGAAAAAGTTGAGAAGGATCTTCGAATTTAGAAGAACATACTCCCTATTGTTGGCTAGGTACTTTTTCTTGTATTGATATTGTGGTTTTGTAGGATGATTGGTTGAACTAATCTTATATATTTTAATTTCAATAGAGAATGTAGAAATGATGATGCTAAAAATTATGGAGATGTTGTTATGCTTGGCTTGGTTGATGTGTAAGATTCGAAATTCATCTTCTTATTGTTTATTTTAACAATGTTGTTTGATGCATTTTCTATATACATCAATGTTGAATAGTTTAATAATAATAGGTTTGGGCATGCAAGAATTTACTAGAGTAGGAATGGTAGACTAGAAGAGTGGATTATCAACTTTAGCTAGTTCATTGTATGTTTAAACATGATTATCTAAATTACTTACTTTGTTGGGCATGTACATCTTGATGAACCCGAAAGAACTGAATTGGAAGGATTTAATACTAGTAACAGAGTTGTTGTTGGTATACAGATATTTTTGTTGTGTGAAAACATGAAATTGGTTATATTGTTGCTTAAATTTATCCTAAGTTTTCATAGCTGAATTAGCTCATCGAAGGTTATGGCTTGAGTTGGTATTGAGTTCTCTCTATGTGAGAGTCCAAGGTGTGGAACCCTAAATGCAGTAGAAATGTAGGCCACAATGGGAGTAAAAGCTATGATTGAGGTTGTCGTTGAGGAGACAAAAGTATTCTTGCTTTAGAGAATTGTAAATTACATAATTAAAGGTACTTCTTAATAGTTTTAGAGAACCTAGCAATATGAAACATCCATCCACTGTTCTTTTGCATGATGCAATGCATTTAGAATCTTGGATGAGCACGATATCATTCATCTTTAGTAACAATTTTAAAATGTTACAAAAAGATAATATATAACATTTTTTAATTGTTACAAAATAAGATAATTAGTAACATTTATTTAAATGTTATAAAATATACAAATAACATTTTCTTTAAATATTAGAAAATGTATAGGTAACATTTTAGAAATGTTAAAAAAAAATTAAATTCGTAACATTTTTTAGATGTTAGTAAAGATGTTGATTGGTAACATTTTTAAAAATGATACCAATAATATGTAAGAATGTTATTAAAAGCTTTTGGTAATATGCACCGTAGATAACATGAATATAAATGTTACCTTTGCAACTGATAACATTTTTTTAGGTTTTAGCAACATTTTTAAAATGTTATTAATACTAATATATGTAGCAGTGATCGATTATGATTAACCACCACTACAAACTGACAATTTTTTCAAATTATTTTAGTTCTATTTTGTTTCATTCTTTTGTTTTTGTTCGTAAATTCCTTAAAAGTTATTTTAGCATTGTCCTCTTTTAATAAGCGTTTTCTCGATCTTCATTTCTCTATCACAGGTTCATGGTTACTGCAACAACTCAACTTTGCTTTTGATTCCATAATTCTTTGTTCATTGTACAAGTTACAAATTTCTAACTAAATTTTGCTTTTGATTATACGATTCTTTGTTCATTGTACAAGGTAACTTTTTCAAGATTTAAGTGAGATTTTCTCTCTTCTTGATGAAACCTAAATCTCCAATTAGAGTGAACCCCGTTCCCGTTAATGGTGAACAAGATTTGAAACCTAAATTACTGCTATTGACACCGCGTTGGAGGCCCCAACAAAGAGAGCGTGGAAAAGTCGAGGTCGGATCTGTCGAAGAGGAGCAGGTCGTCGAAGTTCAGGGCAAAAAAGAACAACTTGTCTGAGTGGGAGCAGTAGTGGCGGGGTCCACTCTCTAGCATCTGGTCAAGGTCTACCGTCACCGGCGACTTTCTGATGAACTTCCGGGCCATCACTTATTGTAAAAAAATTTCAGTTACTTTGTGAAGCTCTTGTTCTAATGTTTGGGTATGACTACTTTCTCTACCATCAAATGTTCAAATTGAACCTATTACTGGCTCATCATATAGTGTTTTTATTCTATAAGTTTAGTGTTGTTGTCATACATATTATCTAACTTGAAAGATTTTTGCATTTATAGTGCGGGTAAATATAATTCTACTATCGAGCGCAAGATACTGATGATTGGAAAATTAAATGAACTTTTGAGTTACCAAGTTTGTGACTTAGAGGGAGAATCACTTCGAGGCACTAAGCTGAAGGAGGTTCGTTATTCAACCTTCTAAAGCGTTACACTACACTAGTTTTTATTGATTCTAAATATGCCATGCTAGCACTTAGTAGCATATGTGTTTATTGTATTAATGTGTGTCTGACTTAACTTATGACTTGTTATGACAGAATGACTTAGGGTGTGTTTTTATGGACTGATTTACTCTAGCTAAAGAATGTGGAGCGATGAATTAGGAGAGAAAATGTTGTTTGTTATTAGTGAAAGGAAGCGACTAATAGGCAATGATTTGCGATGTTGTAGTATATTGTCGATCTCATTGTTTCGAAGAGATTTATGAAATAATTTTACCAATTTACCACTCTATCCCTTCCCTTCTATATATGTTGGTCTGTTTGATTTTCCATACCACATCCAAGCTTTGCAGAATTTCCATACATGGAGATATGAAGAAGTAATGGAACAGATACGTTGTATTTGTATCTGATTCCAACATGTTTCCTTTTCTCTACTTACCCGATTCCATTGTTTGTGTATCCGGCTCCAAGTGCTTCAATTTTGTATCCAGATATGTATTGCTTGTATATGATTCCAGCCTTTTGTTTTTTTTTTTTTTAATTGTTGTAATGTTGTGGCATTTGTAGTTGACTTTTTAGTAATTGTGTAATTAAAAAATTATTCATATTTTTGTTCTGTAATAAAAAAAATTAAATATTTTATTTTTCAATTCAAATAAATAATAATATTTTTTTCAATTAATAAATATCTTTAATATTTTAATTTATGTAGAAAAAAATTCAAATTTTATTACAATTTATCTAATTATCATTTTATATTATATTTAATACCAAGGGCAATTTAGTAATTTAACTTTTTCATAAATCAAATTTTATTTTTTATTAGTCACATCACTCAAATCCTACACAAACTCTCACAAAATTAACTCTCAAATCCACTCCATTGTCACCTCCAATGCCCTTAAAAAAAACAACACAAACTTCATCCTCAAATCCACTCAAATCAATCATCTCATTCTCCCTCAAATCTTTCCACTCATAAGAACACACCTTTAGGCTAATTTGACATTAGACATGTCAAAGTGAGCTAACCCGGCTCACACGGGTTGGCTCACCACGAGCCGGGTTGAAAATAAGCGAACCCAACCCGACTCACTTTATGGTGAGCCAGAAATTTTGCAACCCGGCTCAACCCACCACGAGTTGGTGGGTTAAGTGGGTTGGCTCACCAACCCACATAAAAAAATTATTTATGAATTTATTTTTAAGTATTCAAATATTTAAATAATTTTTTAAACCATCCATGAGATGACAATCACAATAAAATAAAAAACCAATGTTTTCATCATGCTCACCACCAATATATATATATATATATATATATATATATATATATATATATGATAAATTATTTCCAAGAAAGTGTCCATAATAGTCCAAAAAAACATGACTAATATTACACATTTTCTGTCATAATAAAACATTCAAACTATTCAAATATTATTGAGCAACATTCTAACATTTAAAAATATGAAATTGTGAACCTATATAATTAGAAGTACTAAATAATTATTAAAAAAATTAAAAAAATATTGTAAAAATATGCTGGTGGGTTAAGTGGGTCAACCCGACTTGAACCCGTTTAACCCGTGGGTTAAGTGAGCCGGATTGAATTCAACTCACTCTTAAAAAAGTTGAATTTTTCTCAACCCAACCCAGCTCAAACCTGTGGTGAGCCGGGTTGGCTCACGGGTTGAAATCCATTTTGACATTTCTATTTGACATGCGTTTTTAGAAGCCAGCATGAGTGTATGTCTTTTAAATTTTAAACTTGAGCATATTATTACTAAATTTATTATCTAATTTTCTGTAATTTTTTTATTGCAGTTCTCTTCGTCAGAACTTGGCAACAAGTAACTATGTTTGGGAAATATGTTTTGCAGTTTTCATTTCTGTATCTGGTTTGGTGTTATTTTCATTCCTTGGAAATATGTAGGTTAGTCAAACATTTTGCTTGTTCCCTTTCTTAGGGGAGTTGAAGGTTCTCCTGGAGAAACTAAGAGATGCAATATTTTTTTATTTTAATAAAATATTTAATAGATTTTCTATTTTGCCCTTTTCCTTTCTGCATCATACTAAATTATATCTTTAAACTAGTTAAAATTAGGTGAAGGGTGAGAGTAAATGGTTAATGACAGTTAAATAAAAACAAAAGAATTTCATCTAATCATGGAATGGAGCTGACATGTACTAATTAATTTTGGATTTTGTAGTACATTTATTGCAAGCGCTACATATACTCTTGAGATTTGTCTCATATTTTCTTGTCTTTTTCTTTTCCTTCTTTGAATCTGTTCTTCTGTAAGGTTAGTAAATCTTTTTATCTTGCTAGTTGAATTAAGACATCTAGTTGAATTATGAGATTTCCTAGGAACAACTGCCAAACTAGTTTTTCTTATACATCTTCTAATCTTACTCAAACGCTGGTCTCCTTGGCTTTTCCATCAGAATTCTATAATTCTTATTGTGGTGATATTCACAAGTTAATAAAAGTTAACTAAAATAAATTAGTTATGAACAATGCTATAACAATCAATAAAAGTTAATTATGAGTTTAATAGAGGTAAATTTGTTTGATAGGAAGAGAGTATCCTTACCAGAGGAATAAATAAGTAGGGGAATAGAGAAAGAGTTGGTATAAGTTTTGATTTTCCATGTGAAACTCAATCTATTATTTAGAAGCCTGAGTCATTATATTTCCTCTAGTTTTTTTATCAAGTCATCCTGTTATATTTGGCATGCATTTTTATTCTATTATTTATGACTTATGACTTGTTATGACATGCTACTCTAATTTGAGATTGAAATGATAAAATTAATCTTTAAGGAATGATGTTGCTTTAAGTATTTTTTTTTTCTCTTACTTATGACTTGTTAAGGGTCACAGGGGTGGTTGTGTTGGAGAAGAATCATGATGTTGGAGGGCAGTGGCTTTATCAGGCAAATGTGGAAGAGGAGGACCCTTGAGTTGAGGGAGAAAGCCTTTTCTAATAGTGTAATAGTGTAAGATCTAAACTTGTCATTTACTACCTAGTATCTTTACGCCTTGAATAGGCAGAACAAGAAGAAATAGTACTGTTATATATGGCTAGTAGATAGTATGATATTTGTTCACTACATAAATGTTGAGAGAATATCATGTTGTGGCATCAAGTATAATCTGGAGAACTCCTCGTGGTTATAACTCATTGTGCTTTTTTCACCTAGTTCTTTGGGAAGGTTTTCCTCATCAAAGTAGGACTTCATCAGCTCCATACTATCTTTGTTCTTTGGGTACACAAACTTCACCTCCTGATATCACTTAATTTTATTTCATTATTTTCTTAGACTTGATTGGAATGATTTTGATTTGGTAGCCGTGTTCTATGAAATTTTAGTATCATTTTAAAATGTTACTATAAAATTTCAGTAACATTTTAAAAATGTTACACTTTTATTAAAAGAAATGTCACTTAAAAGTTTTAGTAACATATAAATGTTTCTATTTATATGAATAAATGTTACAAAAATTCAATAGGAACGTAGGGAATATAAAATGTTACTAAATTGTATTAGTAATAATTTTTGTGTTTTAGTAACATTTTTTTAGTGAGGATTATCGGATATGATGTGCATGCTATACATTTTTGCAATGGAGTCGGTATGCATCATTCATCGAATAAGATAAAGTTGAGCACAATCAAGAGAAACATTAGGATCGCTCTGTAATGTATAAATTCAGCTTTCCGCATAAATTTCTTGCAAGCCAGCATAATCAGCCCTATAGTCTTGAGCTAGCTACCACCCAAAATTAAATAAGCACCGAATATAGGTAACAAGAAAACTGAAATTGTGAATGTATTTTTTGAGATTGCAAGGGCATATCATGGAAAAGAGGATCCTAGCTTATGGAAAGAGATTCTCGATTCAAAGTATGGATCATGGAGAGTTTTAGATGAGGCAAAAGGCTCAAAACTTGAGTCTTGGTGGTGGAGGGATATCAAGAACCTTTGTGGGAAAGGACAAAAAACTAACTGGTTTAATAAGAACTTAAGATGGAACAAGGGCAAAGGAAATAAAATAAAGTTTTGGGATGATATATGGCTTGACGAAATGTCGTTAAAGGAAAGATTCCCGAGGTTGTATACAAATGCAATTCTTAAGGAAGGAACTTTAGGGGAATATGGTTTTTGGAATGGTGATCAGTGGCAATGGTGTCTACCTTGGAGAAGAAGTTGGTTTGAGTGGGAAAAAACAATGGTAAATGTCCTGATGAACGAGATAGAGGGTATATCTTTAAGTAGAGAAAGGGAGGATGAGTGGCAATGGAGGGATGATAAAACACAAGTTTATACTGTCAACTCTGCTTATACAAAGCTTAAAAACGATAAATTTGTTCAAGATGGCTTTAGCTATAGTGAATTTCGGAAAATCAAAGCACTTCCTTCTGCTCAATTTTTTGCATGGCGAGTTATCATAAATAAAGTAGCCACACGAGACAATTTGGAAAGGAAAGGAATAGATGTTGGTAGCAGAATGTGTGTCTTATGCGGCACTAATGAGGAAACCATCAACCATTTGTTCTTTAGTTGTGATGTGACTTCACACGTGTGGAAGATGTGTGACTCTTGGGTAAGGAGATCATCACTATATCACATGAGTGCTCAAATTCATTTTAGTCAATTTAAATTCTTAGGTCTTCATACCAACTATAGTAACGTGTGGGGATGTATGTGGATGGCTATTATTTGGGGTATTTGGTCACATAGAAATGGTGTTATATTTAAAAATACATTAATAGACATGGAGGAAGTTTTTATGTTGGCTCAAACTAAAGCATGGGCTTGGATCACCAATAAGTATCCATCAGCAACATTCTCTTATTCTGACTGGTGTTTGAGTCCAATTACATGTCTCCTCGCGATCTGAAAGTTTCATTTTTTTATATTTTTTTTTTTGGGGTGATTTATCATCTTTTGGCTCATCATGATATATCTTCTGTGATTGTTGCATGTGGTTTCCATTCACTGTTATTTGTAGCCTTGGTTTGGTTTACATCAAAAGTTTTGTGAAATTAGCTCTTTGCATTATCTTTGCATTGTCTCTGTGTGTATTTGTGGCTTCATATTTTGCAGGATAATTGATGTTATTGGGGGATGACGTTTAAGCTTTGTATTCAAGGCAAAGTCATGAAGGATATGCTTTTTACTTGTAATTTTTGTGTCTTTTCTTTTGTGATGATTGTGAGATACTATTCTATGTGAAAAATGATGAAGGAAAGTCATAGTTTTTTTTTTTTTTATTGTTTATGGGTTGAGGTAATCCAATTACCTCCTATTAATATATTTGTTCTTGCTGATAATAAAAAAGGGCATACCATGGATAATCCCCTTAATAGTCATATAATTCCTGTTTCCAACCATGATTCTAAATAACGGATCCGGTCCAACAAGTAATTTATAAAATTTAAAAGTTATTAGAACTACCCATCAATGAGAACCAAAATTTGGATTTTATCAAAATAAGCCATAAAGTGGATCGTACCAACTCCCACTTCTCCTTTTAAAGCATATAAAGATAAATAATGATTCTCAACATCATTATTCTCCAATAAATACCGTTAGAGATTATTGTTAATTGTGCAAATGGGAAAGTGACAGTGGCGTGGCCTGGATTAAGAACGAGAGTTAAAATGAAATCATGAGAAAAACATATATACATCAAATGAAAATACCGAATGTGACCTCAATCCTATACAAAAGCTTAACCTTTTTGATAAAAGATAAAGAAAAAGAAAAAGAATGACTTGATTGGTTAATATATATTGGTTGATTTTTTTATTTTTATATTGAATATATATATATATATATATATATATATATATATATATATATATATTATAATATGAAATTTACAAAACTATATACTCCTTTCAAGGGTTGAAACTTAGTCATTGAAGGATTCAAATTCTTAATCATATGAGAACTTATTTTAAATATAATAAGTATTATCACTACACACCTTTGTAACCTTAAACACCCAAACACCACACCTCACCTCCTCCTCTTGAGTAACGTGATCCTCTTTCTCTTCTCTCATCCTATCACTTCAACCATAAGAATTCATCTCCACTCCTTTGAACGTGCGTATGTGTGATGATTTTTCAACGAAAAATAATCATATATGAAGATGAAACATTATGATTTTTAATAAGTTTTTAAATTAATAAGTAATATATATTTATATATATATATATATATATATATATATATATATATATATAAAAAATATATGTGTGCATGTCCTGTATTTTTCTAATATAGTCGTGTTTTCGAATCTGTGTCGTGTTCGTGTGTGGGCTTTATAGTTTCATAGTTCTTCCCTTGTGTTCTTAGTTATAGAAGTCAATGAAAGAACCGAAGGAATATCACACATGCAATATTATTGAAATAAAACTAAATTGTTCAGCTTTTAAAACTTGTTTCAAATAAAATTCCACAATATACTGTACTTGTAGAAATATGCCCATAATCCGTAGCCTCTCTCGAACCTCGGAAAGAAGAGTGAAAAGAGAAATCAGAAGAATGCTTAGGGAATTATGCAACCGAAGGGAAGGAATTTTTCACCCGTTTTCCCAATTAAAATCCTTCCATTTATTGTTGTGTGTGGGTTTGACGACAAATGATTGCGATTATGATTTATTAAAGTATAATGCAAATTCTAGAAGAATCTAAAAAATATAAGATAGAGTTATTGAAATGTAAAAAAACTTCTAGAGTATTGGAGAAAAGCCTAGGATAGAAAGAAAAATCAAGAACATTCAACTATGTAGAAAAATCTAGAAGTATTTGCATAAGTTCTAGCTAGGAGTTTCTAGAATAATCTATGGGTCTATAAATACCCATGTATCCTACCATTTG
>Ga0214544_1004936_pt1 | contig 26308 bp, 11 predicted proteins | sample CNSS3metaG_FD_160074 | JGI IMG/M metagenome (GOLD analysis project Ga0214544, IMG submission 160074) | Root nodule microbial communities from cowpea collected in UCLA plant growth center, Los Angeles, California, USA - CNSS3 | ecosystem: Host-associated > Plants > Roots > Nodule | place: USA... | reverse complement strand
ATAATCGATTATCACAGAAACTTTTATGAAAATATTTTTCTTGCTGTGATAATCTATTATCAGTCAGGATAATCTATTATCAGCAGGTGATAATCGATTATCAGCAGTGATAATCGATTATTCCAGAAGCTTTTCTCAAAAATCAGTTTTAATTGAGATAATCGATTATCACTAAGAATAATCGATTATTCCAGTGAGTTTTGCAAATATATAAAATTCTCTTAGTGCTCTACTACATGGGTTTTGCCTTTTGACTCTTGACATACTAATTTAACTATTTCAAATAACATACACATATTACAAAACCTAAATAACTAAACCCATAAGTCTTCAATGTATCTCTTGAATCGAAGCATTCTTTTAAGTCTTCAACATTTTTTTTCATGCATCATCATCAAGTCTTCCATACTTTTTCATAAGTCATCATCATCATCAAAACTCCTTATTGGAGGAAGATGTTCATCTTCTTCTTTTTGTCAACAATATACCTTATGACACTTTTAGATTTAGTAGACTAATTTGATATTATATTGTTAAATCATACTATAGGTGTGGTTGTGCGGTATCTTGAAATGAAAATGAAAGGTGAATGTTTTTTTTAGAACGCCTTATCTATAGACTTGTTTGAGAGATTAAAGATATTGGTAGGTGCATACTTATTATAGATATATTAGATTATTAAATTTTTAAATTGTAATATAGTACAATTAGATTATTAATTTTTTAAATATGATAAAGTTATTAATACTATTATTGTTATCTTTTAAAATAATTTCAAATAAAACTAATAATTAAAACATTGGTTATAAAATTTATAAAAAGAAATTCATAAATACTTTTGGAATTTTATTTATTTTTTAAATAATTTAAACAATTTGTAGTAGTTTTAAACCTTCAATAATTGTTAAATAATAATAAAATATGATATATTTTGTGACGGTATTTAGCCGTTAAAATATGATAAAATATTATAAAATAAAACTAAATTTTGTAACAATTTTTTAATTGTTGGTATTTTTTTTCCTAGTAATAGTATAGACTATTAAAATTCTTTTTCCCCAAAGTGTTTGTGACATGTGTAATTCTAACAATTTTTTAAACTATCAAAAATTTTATTTGTGATTATTTTTAGCCACTAAGACTTGTAATTTTAATTTTCATAAATATTCACTTTTTGTAGTGACATGTATAATAAATATAATGATTGTAAATTATATTTATATATAGTTAGTGAAAATACATGTGTTAACATTTTTTTACTATAAGTAATTAATTGAATTTTAAAAAATAATTCTAAAATTAAAAAAAAAAATAATTTATATTAATATGAATAAGATAAAATTGATAAGAAAATATGAACATAAGAAAACAATTATGAAACGGTTGTAAAATTAATCAATGTTATTAATAAGTATAGATAAAAAAACAACTTTAAAGATACATATTTTTTATAGCGACTAAGTTATTATACAACAAAATTATCCTTATCCAAATAAAATTATGTAGTGGTGGCAAAACTTGCTAACTATCAAATGATTTGGGTTAGACTATAAATCAAACAAAAATTGGACACACCCTGCCACGCATAGGATGTACTGGATCAGGTTGGCCCATAACCTTTTTTTAATTTTTAATTTTTCTAAAATTTGTTTTCAATTTTTTTATTTTTAAAATTATTTATATATACATATAAATGAATATTAAAAAAAAGTATATTTAATCGTATTAAATATTTTCTAAACTTTTAATTCATCAGTTAATGTTTTTAATTAGATAAATTAAAATACATTTACATGTTAAATTACTTTATTATAACTAATAATTGAAGTTTAATTGTAAGCGTTAATGATTTAAATTACAATATTATTATATACACAAACCTTTAAAAAATATAATATAGAAAATTTAATCTTTTAAAGTATTTTTTACTTTAATTTTAATTAAAAAAAACATAACAACGGTCTGAGTCAAACTAACCCATATTTTAACTCGTCAAATTGCGGATGGAATGAATCAAGATAAAATGAATTAACAAGTTGAAATTTTTTTGGCCCGTCCCATTTTGGATGGACTGATAGGCCAATCCAATGGATCCGGCCTGTTTTACCCTCCTTAAAATTATGTCATCAACCCTTAATTTGTTCCACTGTTTAATTCCTCTAGTAAAAGAATTTAAATCTATTAACTTTCCTACCAATTCTTTGAATTAACGTTGTCAAGACTTGCATTAAGAAATGGGTTTAAAAAAATAATAATCCTCTTTAATTCATTCATTGATTTTTGCAATTCACAATAGAAACGACAATTGAGTAATTAGGATAAAGTGATTATGGAATCATACAAAAGCAAACATTAGTTGACACTAACACTGTTATTAAATAGCATTAATAATTAGCTAGCATGGCATGCATAGCTAATTCAATTAAAGTGTAACAAATCCCAAAAGGTCGATCACCTCCATATGTATCCAACGGATTTCACATCTTCAGGTGTGCGAATTATAGGTCCAAAAACTTTCGTTTAGCAAGCAAATCTAATTATGCTTCTTTGCATATTTTCATTTTGGCCAATCATTTCTTTGTCGATAATCTTCAATGATCATTGGTTATTGATCCTCATTGTCATTCATAACATTCATCGCTATATTATATGTAAAAGTTTCGTCAATGTTGACTTCATTTTGGCGCCATATTATATGATTCATGACATATGAGATCTCATCATTTTGAACAATTTCAGGGACCTGGGGTTCTTTTGGGATTTCCACCTTTTCGTTTAGGTCATCTTGCATTTTAGATCCCTTTTTCATTTAAGAGTTCTTATCTTTGGAACCAATAGGCCTACCATGCTTCAAGCATGTCTTTGAAACTAATAGGCCTACCACGCTTCAGGCGTGTTATGAATTAATATCAATTATTTTCAGAGCATTAGCAACTTGTAAATGAATTATCCTTTGAACTTCTAGTTCACATTCTTTTGTATGAGATAACGATAATTCATTCCAACCAATATCTTTTTCTAATTGTTTTCTTTCTCCCCCTAATGTTGGAAAAACTTATTCATCTTTAAAGTGATAGTCGAAAAGTTGAACTGTAATAAGTTTCTTGTGGGTAGTTCAAGATATTTCATAATTGAGGGAGAATCATATCCAAAATATATTCTCAATTGTCTCTGAGGATCCATCATAGTCCCTTTTGGAGGGGAAAACATATACACCACACTCAAAAATTCTTACATGAGAATATTAAGTCATTGACCAAAAACTAACTACATAATAGAGTATTTGTGATAACTTGTTGGTTTGATGCAAATCAATAATGCAACATACAAAATTGCATATCCCCAAGTAGCCATTGGAAGATTAGCTCTCATAAGTAATGGTCTTGCAACCACTTTTAGACATTTTAGTAATGATTTCGCAAGTCTTTTGAGTATGAACATGTGCTACTAGAGGCTCAACTTCAACTCCAATTGATATACAATACTTATGAAAATCATGAAATGTAATTTCACCAATATTATCAAAACAGATTTTCTTAATCGGATAATATGGGAGGTGAGCTCTTAATTGTACTAATAACTTTGCAAATACTTAATTGTGAGTTGATAATAATCAAATATGTGACCATCTAGTAGATGCATGAATTAAAATCATGAAATATATAAATGATCCACATGGTGGGTGTATTGAATCACAAATATCACCATGTATTCGTTCTGAAAATGAGATTGACTCATTTCTAATTTTCTAGAGATGGTCTTATTATCAAATTTTGTGAACATATAGTACATGAGAAATGTGAGACTTCAACTCTTAAGTAATGTGAGACTATTAATTATACAGGAATCGTAAATATTTTATTATTATTTTTTTAATTAATCATATTTGATATGTTGTTTGAGAAATACTACTTTGAAGTGTATCTTGATATTTTTTTGAAGAAAATTAAATATCCACTTTTAGAAAAGAGATTTTTCTTCATCGATTTTGAAGTTTAAACTACAACACATAAAGGATTGATGTGAATTAGGAGACAAAGAAAATCAAGATCTATTCTATGTTGAGCTTAATGGCGGATCTTGAATAAGATTTCTGGGGGAGTCAAAATAATAGAATTAAAATTTATATATTTAACATTTTTGTCACTCATTCACTTAAAATTAATACATAATTTAATATAGTTATAACTATAACAGAAAATACACATATCTAAATGATTGTCATTCATTTTTTCATATTCTTGAACTTATGAAATAATTGAATCATTACTAAATTTTTCAACTATTTTTTGTTCAATGTAAATAATCATATTATATGTAAAATATTCATTTTCCATTTTACTAATGTGCACATATCAATTCAAAAGTCATCACAAACTTTCATTTGATCATTGTTATGCTTATGCGATGAGTAACCCTATTGTCTTGTTCTCATCTTCCCTTCTTTTTTATCAATTTTAAAAAATGAATTTATTCTTTTATTTTTTATCAATATACCTATCTATAAAACAAGTTTAAGACTAAATATTTTTTTATTATAATATAATCAAAAATTGAGAGACATAATTACTAAAAAAAATGATAATCAAGTTACAATTAAAAGTCCTCTATAAAAATCACATAATACATAATATTCACAATAAATGAATATACAAAAGGGTAATAAAAAAAAAAAAAAAAACAGGACTAAATATTAAACAATTATTGCACTACCAAGTGAGACAAGATAAATTTTTTTTCTTTAAGAATGAGAGAAGATATAAAAAAAATGAGGGCAGAAATAATTAGTTTATGTTTAACTTTTTTTTTTATTTAATAACAAAGAAATCAAGTAAGGATGAGAGATGAGTACAACAAGTAAAAAAACTCAAAAGATAATATAGAAAAAATAAAAATTATCTTAACAATTTTATTTTATTATATTTAATTTTATATTGTACTATTTATTAATATTAAATATTATACTTTATAAAAGAAATAAAAAAAATACCTAATTTCATTTTTACTAATTTTTGGTGTACTATTATCTAATTTAAAGTGATAATTATAATTTAAAAAACTTAAAAATAAATATAATTTAAAAATTTTAAATATGTATAATTTTAGAAAAGTTAAAAAAGTTTAGGGGACCGTGCCCTACCCATCGTGGCTCCGGCACTAGTTAAGCTTCTGTGGGCCAAAAAAATAATTATACGTGGATTGAAATCCCAACAAACGAAAAAAAATTGGTATTTTGTTCGTATAGATAGTCAATAGTGGTTTTTTTATTTCTTAATTTAGTTCATTTTGGCTCAAATTTCATTTTGATGTACACCCGTCACCAGATATAATATACAATAAAATATTTCTACCCAAAATTTAAGTTGTACATTGTTGTCTTACTCACGACATATCATGTTATTAGGACAGTGGAGATTGTTCTTTTCTACAGTGGCAGACCCACGATGGGAGGGAGGAGGGCACTGTCCCCCTAAACTTTTTTAATTTTTTTAAAATTATATATATTTAAAACTTTTAAATTATATATATTTTAAAATTTTTTAAATTATAATTATCACTTTAAATTAGATAATAATATATCTAAAATTAATAAAAATTAAATTAGATATATTTTTTTATTTTTTATAAAATATAATATTTAATGTTAATAAATAGTACAATATAAAATTGAATATAATAAAATAAAATTGTTAAGATCATTTTTATTTTCTTTTCACGTTGTTTTTTTAAGTTTTTTTACGTGTTATACTTATCTCTCATCCTTACCTGATTTCTTTGTTATTGACTAAAACAAAGGTTAAACAGAAACTAATTATTTCTGTCCTCATTTTTTTTATATCTTCTCTCATTCTTAAAGAAAAAAAGTTTATCTTATCTCACTTAGTAGTGCAATAATTGTTTAATATTTAGTCCTGCTTTTTTTTTTTTTATCTTATTACCCTTTTGTATATTATTTTTTATGAATATAGAAGAGCACGTAATGTATTATGTGATTTTTTATAGAGAATTTTTAATTGTAACTCGATTATCAAACTTTTTTTAGTAATTATATCTCTCAATTTTTGATTATATTATAATAAAAAAAATTGGTCTTAAACTTGTTTTATAGATAGGTATATTGATAAAAAATAAAACAATAAATTCATTTTTTAAAATTGATAAAAAAGAAGAGAAGATGAGAACAATATAATAAGGTTGCTCATCGCATAAGCATAACAATGATGAAATGAAAGTTTGTAATGACTTTTGAATTGATATGTGCACATTAGTAAAATGAAAAATGAATATTTTACATATAATATGATTATTTACATTGTGTCAACACTCAATTTCGTCCGGGTGACTAAATAATAAATGAAATAAAATATTTTTTTAGTAATAATAATCTTTTTTTTTATTTCCTATACAACTAATTTAAATATACAATATAACATAACTAAACTTTTTTTAATAGAAAAGTAAAAAAATAGAAAAAATAAGAGAAATGACTTTTATAGTGAAAAACAGAAAATAATGATTAAGAATACGAATTAAAAATAAAAGTTTTATAATAAAAAAATAATAATAAATTGAAAATAGAAAAATAGTTTTTAAATAATCAAAATAGTTTTATAAAATATATTTGAATTTATAAAAAAAAATGAAAAAAAAGGATAACAGTAAAAAGCTATAACATATTGTTTTAAAAAAATATATATTAGGCTAATAAAACAAAGTAATAAAAATAAAAATAAAATATATATATATATATATATATATATATATATATATATATATATATATATATATATATAGTTTTTAGTAAAGAAAGAAGTAAAATTAAAATTAGAAAAAGTAAGGAAATTTCAAAATAAGTGTTTATATGTTACCGTTATTCATATTGCATCCTCCTTATACTCCTACAATCTAGATTCTCTCCCCATTTTTTCTCTCAACCTCCGTACACACAGTCAATATCTTAGATTATTCTAAAAAATAGAAAAAAAAGTCTCAGGAGGATCTGATAGTCTCTCACGCTCACGTTTGTCCCTCGAGCTCTTTTTTTCTTTTCTCAGCTTCATAAAATAAAGGTTTTTTCACACAACACAGAAGATATATTTTTTCTCCTTTATCCACTGTTATCTTCTTCCCAAGGTCAAGAATATTATTTTTGGGTTTCACTCTCATCAACCTTCATTAACGATCATTCTAGAACAACTCACACTAAGGGATCACACACCACGATACTAAACACAAAGAAAAAGCACCAGAAAAATACTTCTTGGAGGGGCAAAGCAACCAAAACACGAAGCTTTGAAAAGCAAAAATCTTCAAACAAGTGTGAAAAAATCCAGGTTTTTCTTTCTCCTTTTATATTTACTTGTGATATTTATTATGAGATCATAGCACCGAACATATTGATTTTTTTTGTCTCTTTTCCTTCTCTTACACTGAAGCTTGAACTCATCATGGCATCGAATGTATATGTTCTAATTATCATTTCTTTTATGAAACTGTCTCTTGTAATGTGGTTTTGTTATGTCAAAATAAATGGTTGGTTGTGTAATATACGGAATTTGGGATGAGCTTTATTGTCATTAATATTAGATGAAAGATGCATGTGTGTGGGCATAAAAAGTGTCAAAGAAACATAAACCTTATATGTATATGTGAACCTCTGCATTTGAAAGCTTCTTTTGGTACATTTAGTTTATTAATTAAAATCTTTTATACTTTTTCCTTAATTTCTTTTATCAGAATGCGAGTGTTTATTTTAATGGCTAATATAATATGTTGTTTATATTGGATGTTTCAAAATAACGTACAAGATACACGCTAAACATGAATATTGGAATAAAGAATTTTGAGATAGCCATTGAATAATAAATATGTCTAGGCATTAATTGAGAAAATTTTATTTTTGTTTGTGATATTCTTTTCTAAAAGAGATATATAATATTTTACAAAAATTATCAATTATTTATTTTGTTTTTTTATATATATATCGCATCACATTAATTATCATGTTGAGCCTCGAATTTCCTTGATAATTAAAATTTCTAAATTCTCATTAATTATCATGTTGAGTCAAGTGAATAAAAAATAACAGTATAAAGGAACTAATAATTGATTAAGCTGAACTAGTAATATATAAAATGAAATAAAGAAAAAACGTTAGGTGAAAGAAAAAAGACTCATGTTTGTTTCTGTTTGCATTGCTCTTTTTGAACCCCTTTTCTGATATTTGCAGCTTTAAGCTTCATATGACTAAACTACTTTGCACACCTTTGTTTCTTTTACTTTGTGCGCCCTCTGTTTTAGTATTTGCACTCCTCTAATAATCATAAAAAATTTAGGTTCTTCACACCCGTGTTATGGTATTCATGTCTCTACTTTCATGTTACTTGATGATTCATTTCTTTTGAATAAAATCATTATCTCCTTTCACGTCAAAATTTTTAAAAATTGAAGATTATTAATTATCATGTTAAGTCTCGGACTTACTTGATGATTATAATTTTCATTCGATTTCAATAAACTTTAATTATCATGTCGGATCCTGGACTTGCCTGATAATCATTTTTTCATAACTTTAATTATCATGTCGGATCCTGGACTTGCCTGATAATCATTTTTTCATAACTTTAATTATCATGTCGAGTCTCGGACTCACTTGATAATCATTATTTTTCATAACTTTAATTATAATGTCGAGTCCCGAACTCGCTTGATAATAATTATTTTTCATAATTTTAATTATCATGTCGAGTTCCGGACCCGCTTGATAATAATTATTTTTCATAATTTTAATTATCTTGTCGAGTCCCATACTTGCTTGAGAATCATTATTTTTCATAACTTTAATTATCATGTCGAGTCCCGGACTCGCTTGAAAATAATTATTTTTCATCTTTAATTATCATGTCGAGACCCGGACTTGCTTGATAATAATTATTTTTCATAATTTTAATTACCATGTCGAGTCCATTGATAATCTTTTTTTCATAACTTTAATTATCATGTCGAATCCCGGACTCACTTGAGAATAATTATTTTTCATAATTTTAATTATCATGTCGAGTCGGACTTGCTTGATAATCATTTTTCATAACTTTAATTATCATGTTGAGACCCGGACTCGCTTGATAATAATTATTTTTCATAATTTTAATTATCATGTCGAGTCCCTTGATAATCATTTTTCATAACTTTAATTATCATGTCGAGTCCCGGACTTGCTTGATAACCATTATTTTCATAACATTAATTATCTTGTCGAGTCTCGTACTCACTTGATAATAATTAGTTTTTATACTTTTTAATTATCTTTTTGGGTCTCGAACTCGCTTGATAACTACTTTTTACAACACACAAAACTTCTCTAATACAATTTAAGTTTACGTAGGAGCAAGGCTAAGTCTTTGTCGAGTTCACCTTAAAAAAAATTAAAATCTTTTCGAAATCATTTTTCTTTTTTCTTTTTCACTTAGAACTACGTGCTCTCTAATTCTCCATTTCGATTCGAGATATGTAGGAGCAAGGTCAATCCTTGTCAGGTTCATCTTCCAAAAATCACATATTTTTTAAACAAATTTTTAATAATTATTTTAGAACTACGTGATCCCTGATTTTCCATTATGAACAGAAATACGTAGGAGCTAGGCCAACTCCTTGTCGGGTTCACTTCCCAAAAATTTAAAATTTTATAAAGAACTACATAACCTTGATTCTCCATTGCGAATGGAGATACGTAGGAGCAAGGTTAATCCTTGTCGGGCCCAAATAAAAATTTCAATATTATTTTCTTTAATCTTTTATATTTTTTTTATTTGTTTGATTTTTTTAATTTTATTTATTTATTTATTTTATTTCATTTCATTTTATTTTATTTTTTGCGAGAAACCAAATATTTTAAAAAATTGTATTAATTTTGCACACTTTGTGTGTTGATTACTGTCAATTGAATAAGCTGACCATAAAGAATAAGTATCCACTGTCGAGGATAGACGATTTTTTGGATCAACTGAGAGGAGCTGCAGTGTTCTCTAAGATTGACTTAAGGTTTGGATATTATCAGATCTTAGTCAAACCGGAGGAAGTGCAGAAGACGGCTTTCAGGTCATGCTACGGGCATTATGAGTATGTAGTAATGTCGTTCGGGGTGACAAATGCTCCCGCTATTTTCATGGACTACATGAACATGATATTCTGACCGTACTTGGATCAGTTTATTGTCGTGTTTATTGATGACATACTGATATATTCAGAGAGCCGGGATGAACACGTAGAGCATCTAGGAGTGGTGCTGGGAATTCTCAAAGAGCATAAACTGTATGGGAAGCTGTCGAAGTGTGAGTTTTGGTTGAATGAGGTACAGTTCTTGGGCCATGTAATCTCAGCCTAGGGAATAGCAGTGGACCCAGCGAAGATTGAAACAATGTTGAAGTGGGAAAGACCACAGACAGTTACTGAGATGAGAAGCTTCTTGGGTCTAGCGGGTTATTACAGGCGATTTGTAGAAGGGTTCTCCATGATGGTGATTCCATTGACTCAATTCACTAGAAAGGACCAACCTTTCTCTTGGACAGACGAGTGTGAAGTTTGTTTTGAAGACATGAAGAGGAGATTGACCACTGCACCTATACTAGCCATTCCTGACACAACCAAGATATTTGAGGTGTACTATGATGCCTCATATCAAGGCTTGGGATGTGTGCTGATGTAGGAGAAATGGCTTGTTGCTTATGCATCTCGTCAGTTGAAGATGCATGAGAAGAATTACCCGACGCACGACTTGGAGTTAGCTGCAGTAGTTTTTACCCTAAAAACATGGAGGCATTATTTTTATGGGGCACAGTTCCAAGTATTCAGCGATAAAAAAAGTTTAAAATACCTGTTTGATCAGAAGGAGCTGAATATGAGGCAGAGGCGTTGGATGAAATTCTTGAAGGATTACGACTTTGAGCTGTTATACCACCCTGGTAAAGCTAATGTCGTAGCAGACGTCCTGAGTAGGAAGAGAGCTCATGTGTCGGCCATGATGATTAAGGAGTTGGAGCTGATCGAGAAGCTGCGAGATATGAATCTGGGACTAGATATGGAGGCAAGTCATATACGGTGCAGCATGTTGAGGATCACTAATGAGTTCTTAGATGAGGTTCAGGTGGAATAGGGTAAGGATCAGGAATTGCAGCAGATTATCAACGAGTTGGGAACAGAGAAGAGAAAGGACTTCAGGATGGGCAGAGATGGTATCCTGCGTTTCAGAGAGAGGGTGTGTGTACCCAATAGTTGGGTTTTGAGGAAAATGCTCTTGGATGAAGGGCATAAGAGTCGCCTTAGCATACATCCAGGTATGACTAAGATGTACAAAGACTTGAAGGGGACTTTCTGGTGGATTGGCATGAAAACTGATTTGGCAGATTATGTAGCATCCTGCTTAGCGTGCCAAAAAGCAAAGATCGAGCATCAGAGGCCAGGTGGTACGTTGGAGCCTCTTGATATTTCTAAGTGGAAATGGGACACCATTTTCATGGACTTTGTTACACACCTGCCAAGGTCAGTGAGGGGGCATGATTTATTTGGGTAATAGTGGATAGATTAAAAAAGTGTGCTCACTTCTTGCCAATCAATCAGAAGATGTCTTTGGATAAACTGGCAGAGTTGTATGTCAGGGAGATAGTTAGGTTACATGGTGTGCCTACGAGTATTATATCAGATAGAGATCCGAGGTTCACATCAAGATTTTATCAGTCATTACAGAACACCTTGGCACTCAGTTGAGAATGAGCTCGGCATATCATCCTCAGACTGATGGTCAGTCTGAGAGAACCATACAGTCTCTAGAGGACTTAATGAGAACTTGTGTCCTAAATCACCTCAGGACGTGGAGTGATGTGCTACCGCTGGTGGAGTGATGTGCTACCGCTGGTGGAGTTCACTTATAATAAAAGCTACCATTCCAGTATTGGGATGGCACCTTACGAGGCCTTGTATGGCAGGAGATGTCAGACACCTTGGTGTTGGCAGCAGGATGGAGAGTCTGTGGTGCTTGAGCCAGAATTCTTACAATAGACTACTGAGAAAGTAAGGTAATACAAGATCGGATGCATACAACTCAGAGTCGGCAGAAATCTTACGCAGATAAAAGGAGGCGGCCATTTGAGTTTGAGGCTGGTGACCACATGTTCCTTAGGGTTACACTTACAATAGGAATTGGGAGAGCATTGAAGACGAGGAAGTTGACTCCTCGATTCATCGGTCCGTATCAGATTACGAGGCGAATCAGACCAGTGGCGTACGAGATTGCCTTGCCACCTCATTTAGCAAATCTGCACAATGTCTTTCATGTATCAGAGCTGAGGAAGTGCATGGAAGATCCTACTCATGTGCTGGAATATGATGATGTCCAGGTGCGTGAGAATTTGACTATGGGAGTTGGACCGGTGAGAATTCTAGATTCTCAAGTCAAACAACTCAGAGGGAAGGAGATTCGGACTGTGAAGGTTCTTTGGGACGAGGCAACCAAGGAGATGACTTGGGAGATGGAGGATCTCATGAGGAAGTCTTATCCTCACCTGTTTGCTGGTAAGTCCTATTTTAGAGGACGAAAACTTTTAAAGGGGGGGGGGAATGTAAGACCCGTGAAATTAATTAATTAAATAATTAATTAATTAATAAATGCGGGTAGGAAGAGCCTTTATGGTATTAAATATTGTTTAATATGACGTGGAAAAGTACTAGCTCATGTGGTTGAAAGTACTTTGATTGTGTGAAAGGACTTGGGTTCGAGTCCTATGTATGCCAATTATGTGTTGTTGTTTTATTATTAATTTTTAATAATATGTATGAGCATGGAATTGGTAATGTAATCCTATACTGTTGGGAGTGTATCACGAAACATGATATGCTTGAATGGTTGTGTATTGAATTGATCATTGGAATGGTCATGGGTTCAAACCTTGGTGAACTCAAATTTGACTTCCTTTTTGCGAAATACTAGTTGTGGAAATTCATGATGTGCTTAATGGGATTGGGATATTGGGGTAAATTGATGTTATGGGATTAGGAATTTGGGGTAAATTGATGTTGATGCAGAGTCTTGCATGTTTTGGGTGTCTAAAAGGAAGGTTTGGTATTGTATTAGTGGATTATGGTTAAACCTCTAGTTTTAGCATTTCCAAGGGAATTAAAATAAATTCTAGTAATGGGTAATGTTAATATACATTGTTTTGTAATGGTTGAATTGTGTTTTGGTATGCTCTCAATGGTTTGGTTACGTAAACAGAGAAGAAACTCTGCGAATTTCGCCCAAGCGAGTCCATGTCGCCTAAGTGAAAGTTTCAGGATCATGTTTTGGTCTTTGGCTCGCGCAATTCGCTTAGGTGATCAGAACCAGGATTGATCGACTTGGTCTCTCACTTAGGCGATGATGGCTGGCCTAAGCGAGGTCGTGATGAAATCTATACACTTTAAGCGCGATTTCTCGCCCAGGCGAGGGGTTTTTAGGTTTTGGGCGACAGATACTCTAGCTTAGGCGAGAATGGCTCGCCTAAGCGAGGTCTCGTGGTGGTTTGATGTAGTTCGCGTCGAATTCTCGTTCAGGCGAGGTCTTGGTGATTTTAGCGAAGGTATGGCTCGCTCAAGCGAGGCGACTCACCTAAGCGAGATGGTGTGGTGCAACCATGGTTACGCACTCGCCCAGGCGAGGCGGGGTAGCTTGAGCGACACTGATGGACTAGCTTAGGCGAGGGTCCCTGGCTTGAGCGAGTTACTACGAATTTCTAGATTTGTGTGTGCTTTTTGAGCTGGTTTGTTTACTTTTCCTAAATATAGGAAATTATATGCTTGTGTATGTTGTGTTTGGGCTTGAAGGACTAAGTCCAATAGGGGTCTGGGATGTGCTTGATGGTTGGACGCATGATGGGCATGGAACTGTGTAGTTCCTGTCGACTGCTAAGTGGCGAGGAGTCCTTAGTATGGTGATTACATGCGTCGGATGCACGATGGGCAAGGAATTGGTATGTTCCCGTCGGCTGCTATTGGGCGAGGAGTCCATAGTATGGTGATTGCGTGGGTGCCATGGTCCGAGCGAGGGAGGCTTGGATGTTTTACTACAAACGAGGAGTCTGTAGGCTGGACTATGAGCAGGATAGGATCGTAGGGTTGGACCATGAATGGGGTAGTTTCGTGGGAGCAAATTGAAGTCCTAGGACCTAGTTCATGCATATGACTCATGAAGGACTATGAGATCATGGATGGGTAATCTGAAAATAATGAAAGATTTTAGTGGTGTTATTTTCATTGGGATGGATGGCATATTTATTTTATGTATATATGTATATTTGTGCATAGCTCACCCTATCTGTGTGTGTGTGGCAATGATCAGGTAATTTATTATCCGGGAGTAGATGATGTTTCAGGTGAGCTAAGAGCTGCTTAGGAGCGGAGAGTGGGAATAGAGACCTTGGGATTGTTTATAAAGCATGTTTGAATAATTTTCTGTAATTTCATTATGGTTTTGGACTTCAAATTTGTAATAGGAGGATTTGAGTATTTTATTAATACTTCATCTATTTATGTTGGAAATCAAATTTAAAGGTTTTAAATTTTCCGTGTTTTTGGGAAATGCTTTATTTAATAAATGATGTATTTATTTCTGCCTGTTTAGGTTATTTTATTTTATTTTAAGTAATATCCTACTGGAATGTTGCAATTCTAATCGGGGGAAAAGTAGCTTTAACTATGAGATGAATATTAGATGCATGTTGTTGATTCTGTAGTGGTTTAAGGTATTTGAGTAAATAATGATATAGATATATTTTAGGGTTTGGAAAGGATTGGAATGTTGCGTCTAGGATTAATGGATGCAGGAATTATCCTAAGGAAATTGTAATTACATAATTAAATTAGTATTAGACCTCATTGGCAGCCTAATTGACGGTTGGATCGTGGGAATATTCAAAGAGATGGATCTTTTGGGTTTTTAGGGTCTTTGTAGGTGTTGGAAATTCTGGGAATTTCCTAGAATACTATGCATCGCCTAGCGACACTGGTTGAGCTACTAGGAGCCATCATAGAATAAGAAAACTGCGTGGCTGTGAGTTGTAATGTAGGGTCTGAGATTCTTGGAAATCAAATTAATGCTGAATGTGGAATTGAGAAATTGTCTAGATAGAGGTCTAGGGTGATTGGGCTATATTTTTCAATGTATTAGTATGGTTGGGCTATATTTTTCAATGTATTTGTGATGTCTTAAAATTCCTTCTAGAGTATTGGGAATGAGTGACTCTATGATGGCTTATAATTGATACTAAACATAATTGGTGAAGTGGTTTTGATGATGAATTATGAATGTAAGATATTGGTTTTCGGAAAAAGTTATGGTGATTTTGTTTACCAGTGTTAATTGTTATATGAATTGTAAACATGACCTGTGTAATGTGTTACTCGTGCTATCTATGGATTTAGGTGACGAGAAGAGTGTACTTAAACTTGGTGATTGAAAGGAGTAATGAAAAGAATATGTTGGTGATTATTCTAATGTGTAAGTGAGAATTGATATTAAATGGTAATTGCAAAGGAATTGTAATGGGTCGTTAGGAATCAATATGAGGGTTAGTGTGAAATGTGGAAATTCTAGATTTTGATTTTTTTGTGATTTTATTATAACCATGATTGGGAACTTTAGGAGTCAATGTTAATTGCATGCGGAATAAGGTTAATTGACCTATAAGTAGGAGTGAATGTATTACTAGGCAGAGAGTAAACACCACATTACAATAAGGTGGATTTTGCATTGTGGGATCTGATGCTATATATAAGTTATGGATGTGAGTTATTCTTGATTGGAATATAGTGTTGGTATGGTTGCAATTTAGGGAATCTATGTTGACCTTGAGTAGTTGAGATATATGTGATGTAGTAATTAAAATTGGACTGTGGCATAATGATTGGACATGTAGATTGATAAACTAGAATTAAGCATGAACAGTTAAGTCAGAAAAATCTGTTTCTGGGGTGCTAAAAGAGTAGCTAACACACTACTAGTATAACGCCTGGCGACACGGTGAAGGTCGCTAAATGATAGGACTATCAAGGGTGTCCCTGCAATGTGTGGCGCTTGGTAGTGAGGTGTGACCCACCAGGGATAGACCTTGAGACAGTAGGTCTGATTATAGCCTGGCGCCTAGCGACGAGGATTTCCCGCCAGGCGGTCTGTGCAAGATTGTTCCCTTGCGGCGCTTAGGCAGCGCCAAGCGATAATGCTGCAGCCAAGAACTTTTCTTGTTTTCGTTATCATGCTGTGATTTGAAACTTCGATCGGGAAATGTTGTGTCATTAGCGGGTAGGTTCATGGATGGTGGTGAACTCATGATGATATGAGCAGGGAGGTTCATATCTTGATACTCTTGTGTGGGGATACGAGCAGGGAGGTTCGTATGTTCTGTTTTCACACTTAAGACATGCTATGAGCGGGGAGGTTCGTACCTGATGGATCACGTGTGTTGGACTACAGGCGGGGAGGTCCATAGAGTTGGACTACGAGCGGGGAGATTCATAGAGGCAGGACTACAAGCGGGGAGGTTTGTAGAGGCAGAACCACAAGCGAGCAGGTTCGTGGGAGCATCATATATCTTGAGTCCATGGTCAATTAATTGTGTGAATTGAAGGTTGAAAAGCCTTGAGGTATTAAGGTCTTGGCCAAGAACTAACTAGAATAAAATAGTTGGGTTTATCTTGTTTTCATTAAATTAGATGTTAATTATTTATGAGCTCACCCTTTCTGTTTGTATTTGGAGATATCGTGTGACGTGTTAAGAACCATGAAGTTTGTAGGCACTTGCTCCCGCATCACGACAACTATGAAGGGGTGATTTTCCTATTGTTCAGTGGTCTACCCTTGTGTGGTTTGTTCATGATATTTTCCTCGGCTTTGGATCCACTAACACAACTCCTCGTTAGTTTGCATGAGGTTCTCCTGCTATCGAATAACTTCTTCTGTCCGGACCCGAATTTCCTCTACTTCTTTTTGCCAGCGTTCTCGCTCCTTCTCGGATTCCCGTTGGAGTTCCCAAAATTCCTCCTAACCATTTCTTGATCATCCTCGATGCGCTTATGTACTACTTCGTTCTCGAGACGAAGCTCTTCATATCCCTCTGAATTTGTTCTATGCCAAATGCATTAACATTATTAATGTTGTTGATATGTCTTGCGAACATCCTAGGGTAAGGATTACTTTATGTGAATAGTGGGATCACGTTTGACCAAGATCCCATGGTGGGCGCCGATTGTTCCGACAATAAATCCTAAGTTTCTCAACTTAAAAAATATAACAAATATCTTGTGTGCTGACAGATTTTTTCTTTATTAGAAGAGAGAACATCAAGTATGCCAAAAAAATTGTTTATCCCTTGGCTAAAAGAGTATTTGTTGTATTTATCGAGGAAAAACATTTACATAGGATATTTCTCCTAAAGTATGTGCATTTGACAATTACAAAAATCCGGTAATCCTAAAACTATTCCCATGCCTTCATCTGTCTTTTCTTTATCCTCCCAAAGGGTTTTGGAGTGCGTTGGTATAGTTCAATTAAGTTGACATGATATGATTTTAATTTCTTAAAATGAAGAGAAGGGAGAAGAAGTGTTTACAAGAAAGATTAATTTGACATATATATTGTGATATTTCTGAAAACAATTATGAAATGGTTGTAAAATTAATCAATTTTATTAATAAGTATAGATAAAAGAAAAACTTTAAATAAAACATCATTTTAAAGATATATATTTTCTATAGCGATTAAGTTATTATACAACAAAATTGTCTTTATTTGAATAAAATTATGTAGTGGTGGCAAAACTAGCACGCCAAACCATCATTGGTCCGTAAAAAATTAGTTGGGTTAGACTAACCTATCAAACAAAAACTAGTCACACCCTGCCACACATAGAATGCATTGGATTGGCTAGCCCATCACCTTTTTTTAATTTGTAAAATTTTTTTAATTTATTTTCAATTTTTTATTTTTAAAATCATTTCTATATACATATAAATGAATATTAAAAGTATATTTAATCATATAAAATATTTTCTAAGCTTTTAATTGATTTGTTAATGTTTTTAATTAGATAAATTAAAATACATTTACATGTTAAATTACTTTATTATAACTAATAATTGAAGGTAAATTTGTAAGTGTTAATAATTTAAATTATAATTATTATATACACATACCTTTAAAAAATATAATATAGAAAAGTTAATATTTTAAAGTATTTTTTACTTTAACTTTTAATTTAAAAAGTGGATCAATGGACTGAGTCAAACTAACCCATATTTTAACTTGTCAAATTGAGGACGAAACGGATCAAGACAAAATGGATTAACAAGTTGAAATTTTTTCGGCTCGTCCCATTTTGGATGGAATGACTGGCCAATCCAATGGATCCACCCCGTTTTACCATGCTTGAAATTATGTCATCAACCCTTAATTTGTTCCATTGTTTAATTCCTCAAGTAAAATAACTTAAATCTCCTAAATTTCCTACAAGTTCTTTGAATTAACATTGTCAAGACTTGGATTAAGAAATGGGTTTTAAAAAATAATTGTCCTCTTTAAGTCATTCATTGATTTCTCTAATTCACAATCGAAACGACAATTGAATAATTAGGATGGAGTGATTATGGAATCATACAAAAGCAAACATTAGTTGACACTAACACTGTTATTAAATAGCAATAATAGTTGAATTAGATAGCATGCCATATATAGTATAAGGAGAAATGAGGAAGGAATTCAGCTTTGAATTCTGTAATTGTTAATCAATAACTAACTCTATGTAAACCTTAAGCTTTTGCTTTGATGCTGCTACCACTAAACCAAACAAAATTGTTGTAATATATTTGAAAAAATATTATATAAGAGATATTTTAATACTTTTGTTACTAAATCAGGTCGATCACCTCTAATTTTTATAAGACTATTGTAATTATTCATAGAAGTGTATCAACACGTGTACCAAAAGTATAACCGTTGTAGACCTAAAGTGTTTATGTATGGACAATGTTAGATTATTATGGGACTTAAACTTTATCTTACCACAATCTTTGGACTTCTCGGATGGATAATTTATGGTCTTGTTCATGATGCCTTCATTATCGGGCACTTAGTGTAACATGAGGGGTTACTTGCAGAAAAAGGCTCTGACGATCAAGTCAGCAAAGGCTCTCAAATTCAAATTTTAGATTATGCACTAATGAAATACATACCTCGAATTGCTGGGGTCCACTCGTATTTATAAAAGACTAATCTCATTCACCTTAATTAAATCATGGGCTAGACTTTGATTACGTTTATTTTGGTCCAACTCTATTGGGTCTGTTTGGACTTTATTTGGCCTAGGTTGCAGGCCCATTATTCTTTTAGAGTGTTTTGCTACTTTTTTCCCTAAGTTAGAATAGGCGGCATGCCAAACATTATTGCCCCCATATATGTTTTCCATGGACATGGCTGGTTAGTATGTGTACCCTCTATATATTCGAGGAGATCGGACGATTGACCAGCTTTGCCGCTAAGTGGGTGAGTTGATTCATACAAGATGTAGTTAGCGGCCAGGTGCGTTGTTACCCAGTATGCCGCTATGTATCAGTTATGGTGCGGGTGGTGTACATTAGGCTCAATGGTCAGTTTAAGTTAGCAGCCGATCTAACCATAATGGTACATAAAGTATATGAAGTTGCTCGTGCATAACTACCTTGATGCATATAAAACTGAGTCATAACCAACATTCTTTCATCATTATGAAAAGAAAGTGAGTCCCTTTTATTATCAATTTAATTAATTGCAATGTGGCAACATCTTTTAGGAAAAATATCATGATATTGTTTCAATAATATATATTAATAAGATAATAATAATGCTAATTAAACAATTAAATGTAATAGTGATCACTTAGTAAAAGGTTGATATGTTTGAGTGGTTAAGGAGACCGACTTGAAATCTGTTGGGCTATGCCCGTGTAGGTTTGAACCTTGCTGTCGACGATAATTTTATAATTATAATATTATTACTTTTTCTTCAATATCAAATATTTAGAAAGAAATCATAATTTTATACTTTTTAAATTAGAATATCAAATAAAATTTCATCAGAATCAAAACATTTATTAAATTTGTAAACATTAATGGAACATAGTTGATAAAATTTAAAAATATTTTTAATAAATAAAAATATAAAAAGAAAACAAATATTCAAATTAATATATATTTTAAATGTCTATTTACTTAAATTTTTTAAATTCTAATGAATAATTTTTTTATACACTAATAAAAGTTATAATACATCATTTGATCAAAATCACACAAAGAATAAATAGTAAACTAATAATAATAAAATTTTAACATTAATATTGTATCTTTTGAACTTCAATATATCTTGGATGATGATAAAAAAACTCATGGCAATTGCATCAATTTTTTCATATTATAGTAAATAAAAGTTATTTATACAATTATAGTGACAAAATTACACTATGATTGATAATGAGTAGGGATGTCAAAAAGATCAGTACCCACAAATATCCACGGATAAAACCCGCAACAGGTAGGAAATGGATATCCGCAGGAAACGGGTACGGGTATTTTTTATACCCACATATTAACGGAGCGGGTACTAATGGTAACCGTACCCGTGGATACTCGTACCCGCTATATTCTAATTTAAATTAAAAAAAAATATGATTAAAACATTAACACATTGATTTTGAATGGGGTACTTTATCAATTGGTTTTAAAAAATCTCCATTTGTTTATAAACTATCATTTAACATTGTTTAAATGGGTTATTTGCACTCTGTTTGAAATTTATGAATTTTTTGCATTGTATTTTTATATGAATTTATGGTTAAAATATGTTGTTAAATATTAAATTTTTCTTTTGTAAACACCCACGGGTACCCGTGAATATCTGTGGATATTAAAAAAATATGCGGGTACTCGTATAACGGATATCCGCACGGATATGGGTACGGATACGGGACGAATATTTATCCAGTGGTTAGGGTACGGGGAAGCTACTACTCGTACCCTACCTGCCTCATGACATCCCTAATAATGAGTTAGAAAAGTAAAATAATTATATAAAATATATCATAATAGTATTCTACATGATAAAAATAAATAACAAATTAAATTATTAAAAATTTATTAAATGTGTGTCTTAGAAACAATTTGAAAGACTATTAAATGAAATCGCACAAAGAAAAATAAATGTACACAAATGTATAATTAAGAATATGATAAGATGAAAAATGCCTTAGAGATATAAGAAAACTTTTCAAATATCAACATAGTCAATGATTAAGAAATAACGAAATTTTTTTTAGCGAAACAAAATAGTTCTTCAAATGAAACAAAAATTAACAATAATAGAGTAGAGAAGATAATTTTTTTTATATTACATAGTAAATGAAAGGTTTATTCTATTAAACACTTAAACTGAGAGTGTTAAGCATTCTCACGTGAAAAGAAAATATACAATAAATAAAAATATTAAAAAAGAATAGAAATATTGAAATGTGAGAAATAAAATATATTTAATTGACAAACATCATTTAAACATAATTGCATAAAGGTTATGATAAGATTAAAAATATTTTGGAGATGCGAATGAATTTAATGACACACCTAACAATAATTAAGTGTGAATATTTAATAATTTAAATGAGGCGGAGATATGGCTGAGACGAATATTATGACGGGTATGGGGATAGAGATGGGGCAGATGTGTACATCCTTATACACATCCCCATACCCAATTGTAAAAGTTGAAAATGTCCCATACCCATACTCATACCCATACCCAGTCATTATAGGGATTCCCTATATAAACGAGGATAGGTTTAGGCAATACCCACAAGGACTAATTTATTTTTCATCCCAACTTCAGTACCTTTAATTCTAAAAACGCTAACCAATGAATTTGTGTATTTTCATCAAAATGAAATCCACATAGTAGAATACAACAATCCAAAAATTAAAAATAACAAGAAATGAAATATTTTAAAACAATTTTGTTTGGATCAACATATTAAAGGTGGATATAAATTTATTTATTTAGGATTAATACAAGTTACGGGAAAATAAAATTATAGATTAAGAGTAGCGAAACTAATATTAATAATATTAAGGGAGATTAGGCTTAAAATGTTTACTCATTCAATAAAAGTGAAATTAAAAATTAATTTTCACTATGATCATGTCTTTTTCTATTGCAATCCAAAATTTTCTCAACATTAAAAATGAAAAACTAGCAATGAAATAAAATTATATGTACAAATTCCAAAGGAAATTATAAATAAATGTTCAGGTTCAACACAAATAATTTACGAAATTTATTATAAAGTTACAAATATAGACTATAACTACATAGTACAGGTGGTCATGGATTGGAATTTTAATGATCCAATTCACATCTATTTTAGATTCAAATAACTAGGCCAGATTTTCGATCCAAATCCATTTTTTCAGTAGAACTAGTTTGGATTTTTTTAAAATCCATATCCAAATATTTGGATCCAGATCCACATCCAAATATTTAAATCAAGTTCAAAATCCATAATCCATTTTTTATAAAAGAAATTCATATTGAATTTTCTAAAACTTATGTCCTTAGGGCCGACACGCAGATATTCAACATAGGACGAATTTAGCTAACTTTCAGTCGTGGTCGACTCAGTCGAATTTTGGTCGAGGCCAGCCAATTTTTGGTCAAGGTCGACTTGGTCGAATTCGGGCGAATCTTGGCTGAGGTTGACCCGACCAAATTCGAATGAATTTTGATCTAATGTTAAAGGATTGATCCCTACCAAGGATGATGGCCCATGGCACATGCTTAGAAGAAAAGAAGTTCTTTGATCCCTTCCTTTGCTTTTTTTTAGTTTAAAATTCCATTAAGTTGGCTTGGTTGACTATTTTAAGTTGACTTGTTGACCTTGACTTTGGGTTGACTTGTTGACTCAAAGGATTAGCTTAACCTAAAGCCAACATGCTAATTCAAAATTAACTTGTATTTGTAGGTTCATTAAGAGGTCGGACAGGGAAGGACAAGTGACCCATTTAGATGGCTTTTGGAGGCACATGTGGAGGAATGAGAAGCAGCAAAGCTTTCTAGAAACATCTAGAAAGGATGACCACATGCCTTGGCCTCCAAGAAATCTAGAAACATCTAGAAAGAGCATCCACCTTGCCTTGGCCAAGAAGGCTTCTAGAATGTGTCCATGTGCTCCTTTGTTGACCTACTTTCTAGACTCCAGGTTTTGTTATTTGCATTATAATCCTTTTTAACTTATTTGTTTTTGCTAAGAAGCCCCTAGACACATCTATTTAAGGGGACCTCTAACACTTGTACAAGGGTTGAACATTTTGGAGAAATTAAATACCTTTGTGTATCAACCATTGTGAGAGTCTTCCTCCCTAAGGAGTGGAGTTCTTTTAAGCCTTATCTTGAATCTTGATTCAAGTGGCAGCACACATCCACTCATCTTCAAGGTTGCCATGGCTTCTTCTAGCCTAGCCTTGTAGTGGCATGCTTTTCACATTTTTATCATTCCTTTCCTTTCCATTTTATGCTTTCTTCTTTCTTTGTGTGTATGACTTGGGTTTTACTCTTTTTATGTGTTGTACACTCTTATTTGTTTTGAATCAATCCACTATTCTCTTCTCTAGAACCTTGGAAAGGAACCTTCACATCTAGTTAGCTTGCTAACTTAATGTCCAGTATGGATTTCCTTGGTTTTCTTAATCAATCATCACCATATTCAATAATCTTCTAAAAGCAATAAGATAATCCTACATCATAGGCCGACTCGATCAAATATGTGCAAAATTTGGTTAGGACCGACTTAGTAAAATTTGGCCGCATACGATCGAATTTCGGCCTAGGACGACGTCACCAAATACGACCAAATTTGAGCCAAGGGTGACTCGGCCAAATTTCGGTCTAGGCAAACTCAACTCAATTCAGCAAAATTTTGGTCAAGGTCAACTCGACTGACTAAGACAAATTTCAGTTGCGATCGACTCGGTTAAAATGGCCAAATTTAGTCTAGGGCTGACTCGGTCGAATACGGCTAAATTTCATCTAGGCTGACTCTGTTGAATATGGCCAAAATTGGGCCAAGGCCGACTCGGCCAAATTTCGATTGGAGTAGACTCAACTAAATTCGGCTGAATTTCGGCCCGGGCCTACTTAACTGAATGCTGTGAAATTTCGGTCACGACATGCTCGAGAGAAACAGCCAAATTTGACTAGGGCCAACTTGACTGAATATCGCTAATTTGGGTGAAGGCTGACTTGGCCAAATTTTCATCAAGGTCGACTCTACTAAATTTGATCGAATTTCGACCAAAGTCGCCTAGGATGAATTCGGCCGACTTTTGGTCACGGTCGACTTAGTCGAATACGACAAAATTTGTCTAGGGCCGACTCAACCCTTGCAGTTAAATTTAGGTTGAGGTAAACTCTGCTAAATATGACGACATTTAGTCTAGGGCCGATTGAGCCAAATTTCGACCGGGGCTAAGTTGAATGAATTCGGCCAAAATGCCCAAATTTGGACTAGTCCATCTCGATCTTTAGCTTAATTCAACTAAAAATTTAAATTGAAAATTTGGATTGGATCTTTTGAATTATCCATATTTGGATTGGATTTTTTTGATTATCCATAAATCATATAAAATGTAGATAAGATTGAAATCTAGATCCTATTAAATAGATTTTAAATGAATTGGATTATTAATAAAATTAATTGGCTACAAACAAAATTGGATTGGATCAAGAAAATTGAATTTTTTTATGGGTTAAGTATGTTTTTAGTCCCTGAACTTTGGTCAAAAATTGGAATTCGTCCCTGATCGAAACTTTGATAAATTTTGGTCTCTAAGCTTTAAAAATGAATGAATATAGTCCTTTTAACCCAATTATGTTGACTTTTTTTTAGGTTTCGAACGTATTTCTCAGTAAATATTGAGTCGAGAATGTGTCAAACGGCATAAACAACTCCAATAATAACATGAAACAAATTCCACATGTTGAAAAAAGATAACAAAATTGGGTTAAAAGGACTATATTCATTCATTTTTAAAGTTTAGAGACCAAAATTTATCAAAATTTCGACCAAGGACGAATTTTAATTTTGGGTCAAAGTTGAGGAACTAAAAACATACTTAACCTTTTTTTTATCCACCCTTAATTTGCACGCTTTATTGTAAATAACAATAGTTGAGTTGCTAATTCCTTTTCAAACTGTTAAACTTGAACCTAATCAAAATGTGTATAAGGTAGATCACCCACCACTAAGCACAACCCTTATACTTATTAAGCCTAGAATATGGCCACCAATGGACCTATCAAAAAATTCAATGTACACACCCGAGAAGCCACGTACAAAACCATATAGTCCACCATCAGCACTTCAGTTTTGATTGTTTTTCATTTCTAAATTTCTCTTTTTAGTTTTTTTGAATTAATAAATTTCTAGAATTAGGATACATTTTAGTCTTAGTATAAATATTAGATTTATGTGAATTTTTGCTTAAAAATTTATTTTTAGTAGCATTTTAATGTAAATAATAAATTTGTTCCTTTTAAGAAAATAGAAAAATAAAAACACAATTTGCCAAGTGGCACTTCCCTGACTGAGTTTTTAATTGTTATTGATCTTTTCATAATTGCAAGAAGATCCTTTGACCAGCCCTTGACCTTGTAATTGAATCCTGGAGAAATTATCATTGGAGGGCTAATGTGGCAAGGGTGTTCTCGTGTTATGGTATTGAAGGAGTGAATCTAGCTTTGTTGTGCTGAATGAGAGTGTCGCCTTAAGGGATTGAAGCTGAAACAGGATTGAGCGCTGAGCAGAAACTAATTGTCTCATTGTGTGCTATAGTCCAACTCTAAGGAGAACTCTTGTACTTTTCTTATTGAACTTAAAACGTTTGACTTCCCACTGTTGTTACAATTCCTTGCTTTCATTTTACCGTTGATTATGTTAAGATTTTGTGACTCTCAATTCTTGCAATTTAGTTCATTGAATGTACATTTCAGTTTTACCCGTTTTTTATGATTTCTTGCAATTTAATTTCTCGAACGTGTTTTTTAATTTTTCGTCCATTTTATATCTTTATATCTCCTAGTTTCCTTGCATCATGGTTCTGATTAATAGTTTATATTAGTGAAAAATGCAAAAGGGGGCAACGCATATGCAGGGGCGGAAGATCACCACTTTCTTCTTCTCCCACTTTCCTTACAGCTACGGTGAGTATGATATGT
>Ga0214544_1004935_pt1 | contig 26312 bp, 10 predicted proteins | sample CNSS3metaG_FD_160074 | JGI IMG/M metagenome (GOLD analysis project Ga0214544, IMG submission 160074) | Root nodule microbial communities from cowpea collected in UCLA plant growth center, Los Angeles, California, USA - CNSS3 | ecosystem: Host-associated > Plants > Roots > Nodule | place: USA... | reverse complement strand
TTTGAAAATTGTTGAAATTGGATGTTAATTCGTTTCCGGTTGTTGTCATTTGCTTGCCGCGTATTTTTTTCCCTCAAAACTGGGCGTTGTTACCGAGTGAGGGTGGTTTTTTTTTTTTTTTTTTTTATAAACTCAAAATGGAAATCCTAAATTGAGCACTAAATTTGCCCTAACTTAGATGCCAGTACACAATGGAAACTCAAGTAGGCAACCAGTACCACAGAGTACTATCTTACAACAGGCTTGAGGTTGTTTTAACTTGATGAGTCTCGGATATGCAGCTTCTGGAAACAGTCGGAGAATTTTGCTAACTATAATGGTTTTATCCTCTTCGACCAGGATTATTTTCCTTGGAACATACTTAACAAAAATGCAGAGATGCACACTGGACCATGTGTGATTATTAATTTATTTACTTTTTGGTGTAATAATTCAGATTTTGGTATCCTGGACCGTTATAGATTCAGGTAAAGATGGTAGGAGCAAAGCTCCGTAAGCCATTGTTCCCTCTATTTGCAAACTTGATGTTAAGGGAACTGAACTTTTTAGTGGTTGATAGTTACAAGATAAATGTGGGCGTGTGTTGGGGTTTTTCATCCTTTAAAATTTGAATAGATATTTGCATCAATGATCTTTGGTTAAATACCATTAATGGTATTGCGAATTAGTTTTGCTGTGTTGTATCTTCTTAAAAATCAGAGGCTTTTTCTTTAAATTGCGACAGTTTTGATTTGGAAAATGCTTTTTATGTATTTTTGTACCTTTATTGAGCCAGTTTAGTTTGAGTTGGAAATTTGGACAAATGGACATGACTCTTAGGTGTGACTTGAGTAAAAGAAGGAAGAAGCATGTTAAGAACCAGATTTTATTATTAAGGTTCCATTCAATTATTGAATAGTAAATAAAACTTTTGCCCTTAATGCAACTGTTTATGGACTTCGTTGTTTTTATGGCTGCATAGATATTGTTTACGGATGTTTATCGCTTCCAAGTGTTCAAACTTTATGTTCTGTTTATTGGAAATCAGTTTTGAAGTTAACTGAAAGTCACTTGTTTCATTCTGTTATGTAGACGTTGTACTACATTTTGGTGATTGTGTCATATGTTAAATCTATTGTCATGGTTCCCCAATCTTTGACCATTTGCTTTAAGGTTCCATCCATTATTTGCCACTTCGCAATTTCAGTCCTTTCTGTAACTGCTTACTGCCTCTGTTTCTTTCACTCAATGATTTCTCTATAATTAGCCCCTTTTGTTCTCCTTTTATGGATATTATGTTTCTCCTGAGCAAGTGTTATGAAATACCAAAGAATGAATTTGAAAATCTTTTTAATTAGGTTTGTTGCGGATTTTAACTCCTTTCTGTAACTTCTCACGAATGTCACAAAAACAAACACTATAAATAACTGAAGAATAAGAAACAAGAAGGAAAAAAGAAAAAAGAGAGAACACAAGAATTCAGGAAAAAATTCCTGAATCCTATAAAACCAATTTGTAAGGTAAGGTTCACCCTTTACTTATATATTATAATTTGGTCTTAGTTTTTTAGTTAATGCGGGATCTCCAATACTTGACAGGGCCTTCAACTACACATAAAGTGAACCACCAATATATAAACATGCAATAGGCATCGTCTTTCCGTTAGTTTTTCAAGGAACTTCAGAAATCTGATTAATCAATTAAATACAATCTTACCTTTTTTAGTACCACTTTTGTTTGGGCCTTATATTGCATGATATTTTATGGGAGTCTCTAATTTGGAACTTCATTCTATATGTAGACTATTCAAACCCAGCAGCGTGTTGAGAGAGATGCTGCAATTGCACGCTTAGAACAGAGCAGAATTGTTCTTGCAATGAGGCTGACTGAACACCGTGGTAAAAAATATAAAGTCATTGAAGAAGCTCTTGCTTTTATTGGAGATGTGCATGATACAAGCTGCATTGTCGCTCCTGATATTTTTCTTTATGGACAACCAAACTGTTCGGCTGAGAATTTTGCGACTGTGAAAGTGAAGAGATCTAATACTCTTATCAACATTTTTGTCTCAAGTTTCAATTTTGTGAAGAGATCTCTTGGATTGGATCATATGGGCGGAATAGTTGGAAATGCTGCTTTGGTTGCAATTAGCATGATAGCTTTGCTTCATTTACATCAGGTAGCTAATCATGAGCAGCCATATAGGCCACAAGATAGAGTTCACAGCAACAGAACAACCGTGAGAAGAACTAAATTGGTCGGTTCTTCATCTGATGCTCATTCCAGTAATTTGGATGTATTGTTAGCTAGAGGTTAGAATTAACCTCTATCTCTGATAAAATGATGATTGGATTATGTTTTCGAGTGTTATTTTGTTCTTTCTCCATTTTTGTGCTCTTGGTCCTTTATTTTTTTCCTGGGTAGCAAAGGATACCTGAGACTAAGGGTAAAGTGGAGGCAAAGCTTGTTGTCACTTGAGCTAAGGCTCTCGAGCGTCGTCTTGGTTTTTGTTGCCACTGGAAGCTTTAAAAGTGGCATAGCAGCTTGGGTTGTTTCCACCTGAAAAGTTGCAATATATATAGGTCCTGTTTGCTGGATTCCTTGTTGAGGTGCAGATGCTTGAAATGTTATAGTTAGTAGCAAACCAACACAAAAGATTCTTCTTTCTGCTACGTAGTGTCATCTGTCATAAATTCCTGCGCAATTTTCGTCAGCTTTAGTTGAAGGAATGTGAATGCCTTATACCTTAGTTTTTCTTGTTATGATCTATTTTGTGAATACTTTTATGTTGCAATGAAAGAAATATTTTCGGGTTTCATGTAAAGAAATTGATCATGCTACTGATGGCGAATGGATTTGGACTTGAATCGACCCTTTTTGAGTTTTGATTACATTTTTCTTGGCTTATTGTATTCATTGCAATCGGAATTAAGAGTTGTATTACGCCGAGTTTAAAATTAAGTACTTTCTTATATTTAATTCACAGCTTAGAACTTAAAACTTATAATTTCAAGTAATACAAAAACTAGAACTAATATTTTAATTTTGTTGTCTTTGAGCTTCATGGAATAATTATTATTGGACAATCTGATGCTTCTTATCATTAGCCACGTCTCATTACGCCGTACCTTGAACTACTATTTCTGTGTGACAATCTGTTTATAAAGTTACAATTCAAGTTAGAAATATGGCTTTTTATTTTAATATTGTATCTATTCTGAATAATCAATATAAAGAATTAGTTGATTTTAATATTACAAAAACTATTAAAATCGATACTAGAATTCGATTAGCGAAACATTACGAATGCATTTATTTTTTTAAACATAAATGTTGATTTCTTTACGTTTATAATTTGAGTCCAAAATCTCTAAAATTTAATAAAGTATGGTTTTAATCTCAAAATATAGTGCTAAAACTTATTTTAATAACTCAAATTTAGTTTATATATATATATATATATATATATATATATATATATATATATATATATATATATATATATATATATATATATATATATAACTCAAGCTATATAAAAATATCATTAAGCCTCGAATGTTCTTTGGAGATTGAGAAGAGGAATTTGGCTTTTGGTATTGACCATTTCTTTCATGCACCGCCATGTTTTTTTTAACTTTATTTCATTCTATTCTTTTGTATATTTAAAATAATAAAAAGGTATAATTACTGAGTTGGTATAAGTTCAATTTAGTCCTCATACTTTTAGTTTATTCAATTTAAAACCTAATTATTTAAAAATATTCAATTTGGTCATTTCTGTTAAGTTGAAGTTAAAGTAAGGACATGTGTCAAGTCATAAAATTTTTTATTTTTTTAAAAATTTTAAAAATTTTTATTATTTTTTTTGTAAAAATTTATAAACTGTCACGTGTCAATTTACTATTGTGCCACGTGGTAGCTTACAATCATGACATGTGGCAATTGTAATAGTTGTTTTTAATTTAGCCCTCTATTTAAATTTTTTGTTCAATTTAGTACCCAATTTTTAAAAATGATCCAATTTCGTTCTCTCCAATTTGAGACCAAATTAGTAAATAAGCTTAATTACAACTTATATATACATGTTACCATAACTTTTTCTAATATATATATCAAATCATTTCACCTAAATACTTAAATTATTGTATTTTTTTACATTTTTTACCTTTGTAATTTTTTACACATGAAATTTTTTACACTTGTAAAAAATAAAATAATTTGAATATTTATGTGTAGTGATTTGATGTATAAATTTAAAACAATTATTTTAACATGTATATATAAATTATAATTAAACTTAGTTACTAATTTGGTCTCAAATTGGAAATGATGAAATTTGATCATTTTAAAAGATTGGGATACTAAAGTAAACCAAAATTTAAATAGAGAACTAAATTGAAAACAACTATACCACTGTCACGTGTCATGATTATAAGTTGTCACGTGGCATGATAGTCAACTAACACGTGACAGATTTTAAAAAAAAATTAAAATTAATTTTTTTTTTAAATTAAAAAAAATTAAAAATTTCATGACTTGACACGTGTCCTGTACGGACACGATGTTAATTCCAACTTAACGGAGATGATCAAATTAAATTTTTTTAGATAATTGGGTACTAAATTGAGCAAACAAAAAATATGGGGACCAAATTGAATTTAACCAAAAAATTGCGATACCAAATCAATATTATACCTAATAAAAAAGATTCAAACTTATTATAAGTTAATTAGAGCTACCAATATAGAATCCTATATAAAATTATTACTAATCACGTGGTCTACTGCTTCTATCATCAAATTGTCTACTCCTAGACTATTAAATCAAAGTTCAACACACCTTTTATATGTTTCTTATAAAATCTATAAAATATTAATATCAGAAGTTAGATGTTTGGGTTTGACGATAGTTGACAAACCTAGTTAGAAAGCGAGTATGTCGAGAGGGATAAACCTATTAACGAGACAATAAGTAGGTGGAAGTCTTAAAAGTTGGATGAGCCATAAGACTAATGGTCCTTAGACAAGCAGTAGATGTCTGAACGCGCTAGGCATTGTGGTGAGCAAGCATTAGACGTCGAGGGTTTCTTCAAGGTATATGTTGAGGGGCAACACGTATCGAACGATACAAGTAGTTGCCCAGACCAGATGTTGTAAGATCCGTGGAAATTAATTATTAAATAATTAATTAATTAATAAATGCGAGTGGTGGGAAACTTTGAAATCATTAAATGTTAATTGTATGATGTGAAAAAGTACTAGTTCAAGTGGATGAGAGTATTTAGTTGTATGATAGGACTTGGGTTCAAGTCCTTTGTATGTCTTTTTGTGTTGGGTTGAATTATTCCTATTTTGTTTTGGTAATATAATTGTGACTGGTGAGTGATATTATAGCCATAAGACTATAATGGTTATCACTAAATATGAATTGGCATAATGGTTGTGCTTTGGCCTTATGAGTAGGGGGTCATGGGTTTAAACCTTGTTAAGAGGTGAAATAGACTTTATTTTTGCTAAATGAAGTTGTGAAATTGAATGTGAAAGAAAGGGCAAAGGTAAAATCAATAGAAGGGGCAGCCAAGGGGCTGGAAACCATTATATAATGACCCTTAATAGAAATTAAACCACCATAAAGCCTATTTTCGTTTTTACTTTTAAACCCTTAATTGAGAGACATATAAAAGGTCATTTTTAGGGAAAAAGAGGGTTTTGACAGTGTTGATAGTGGACCCTTGAAAAGAGCACGAATTTGAGAGTGAGAGGTGAGTCTTTGGGTGTGCAAGGGCTGAATTGGGAGAGGGTGAAGCAAAGCATTGGTGAACCAAGGAACCTCCATTTTCTTCCAAATTTTAATCCAGAATTCAGGTTAAGAGAGCTGTCCTTATGTGCATACGAATTTTGTTGTGATTCTATGTTTGTGTTATTCTCAATTTGATTCTGCATAATGTTAATTTCGTATTATAGGCATTGTGATTGAGAATTGGTGAAATTGATATTGTGCATAAAGTTTTGGGGTGATTTATATGAATTGGATGAGGGTTTTAGAACTGTATTGGTTAATTATGGCCAAACCTTTAGATTTGGTGATTCAAACCTGTTTAAAACCTATTCTTGTGGTTGCTTGATCAAATGGAGTGCTTGGTAGTGATTGTGTTGGTTTTTGGGTATAGTTTTGGTTGTTCTCGTGCTTGAACAGTGGCGAAACTCTACAAGTTTCGCCAAAGCGACTCCTTCTCTCCTAGGCGAGAGTTGCAGGAGTTCATTCAGGGTTTAGGCTCGAGCATTTGGCTCAGACGACCAAGGTTTGGGTTGAGCGAAACGAAGTCTCGCTCGGTCGAGAGTGGCTCGCCTAAGCGAGGACGCGAAAAGTGTTATGTGTGGTTAAGCGCAAATCCTCGTCCAAGCGAGGAGATTTGGGTGTTTGAGCGAATGGGTCTCGCTCAGGCGAGAGGGGCTCGCCTAAACGAGACAAGGTGGTGCAGTCAATGTTTCATGCTCGCTTAGGCGAGGTGGACTAGCCTAAGCGAGGCTGATGGTTTAGCTTGGGCGAGGGTCCTTGGCTTAAGCGAGTTGCTGCGACTTTCTATGTTTGTATGTGCTTTATGAGCTAGTTTGTTTACTTTTTCCTAAATATAGGAAGTTATATGCATGTGTTTGTGGTGTTTGGACTTGATGGACTGAGTCCTTAGGATTTGGGATGTGCTTGGTTGGAGTCACGAGCGAGGAGTTCGTGATGGGTGGACCGAATGCGAAATGTGAACAGTTTAGTTCACCGGAGGTACCCTTGTTGGGATGAATGAGCGAGGAAGTTCATTCCATGCTCAACTTGGGAATGCTATGAGCGAGGAGTTCGGATGACGGACGAGGAAGTCCGTGAAGCAGGACTACAAGCGGGAGAGGCTTGTAGGTTGGATCACGAGCGAGGAGGGTCGTGGAAGCACATGAAATCCCAGAGTTAGAATACATGCATGAACTCATATTGGTTATGAGTGTGGGAATGTGGGTGTTTTTGGAAAATAAAAAAAAATGATTATTTATGAATGGGCTGGGGATTTAATTTCATATTTGATTATATTTATGTGCATAGCTCACCCTATCTGTTTGTGTGTGGCGATGATCGGGTAATTTATTATCCAGGAGCAGATGATGTTATAGGTGAGCCAGGAGACGCTTAGTGGCGGAGAGTGGGCTCAGTGCACGAAGGGATTTTTATAACTATTTTTGGTTTAATTTACATGTAATTTGATTACAGTTTTTACAATTTTAGAATATTTGGATTCTTAATGTTTTAAAGTTTTGAAATTTCCCGCATTTAGGGAAATGGTTCATTAATAAATGAGGTATTATTTATATAAATTGTTATTTTATTATTTATTTTAAGTAATATCCTACCGGAATGTTACAAATGTTATGAGCTTGAACAATATGCACTTTGTTAGACATTGCATGGTTATGCTTATTAGACGAGGTCTCATACCTTAAGGAGTTGAGTGAGTCTTAGAACATTCAACTATTCTCTTGAGCATAAAGAGTGAACGTAGTTGAAGAAGAAAAGACGCGTGGAAGAGAGAGAAAAAATTTGGTGGGGGACATGGGACCTAAACCCTTGATACGGTGCTACCCTTTTCAAAGGGATAAAGATACGCACATATTATACCGTGGCACGATGCTTCTTTTTGTTTGAGAGAGAGAAATATATTAGGCCAAGTTACAAGGTATCAAGTCTCATATCACCACATTCTCTTCTATCATCTTTCAGTTAGCTCTCTCCTTTTTTCTGAGTCTTCCCTTTCATTCTTGGGATGCCAACACCCGAGTTATTGTAAGTGACCCTTGAGAGGAGAAGTTGACTTTCTCACCCCTTTGGAAACCTAGTATAGAGCTAGTAGAAAACTTAGCTTGAGTGAGGGAAGCTAACTGAGTCTTGATGAGTGTTTTATGAGTCGAACTATGTTCATGTCGTTAATTGTGTTGTTAAAAGAATATTTGTTTGATGAGAAAGATATGACATATGTGTTTTCCCTACATATTGTGAGTTTAATGTTTGGATGAATGAATGTAAATAATGGTGATTCATGCACATGAATGTGCTTGTGGAAAAGAGAACAAATGTGGATGGGTTAAGTAGAATCTAAATAGGAATATGCCAAATCTATCGAACATTGCCAGATACATGTATGCTTGTGTTGGTAGCCCTCGAGGGATAAGTAATACCTTGTGTGGGCTTAACATGTGCTTTGACTAGGAGTCTACTATAATGACTATATTAAAGGTCTACTAATTACTTGATTCACTTAAAAGAGCATAACTAGCTGGTGATAGCTGAAGGAGGTCTTTATTAGCACTAGTTGCTTGAAAACCCCATTAGACGAGTCTAACAAATAGATTTTGATGATAACAAAATCTATAATGAAACAAGATAATTAAGTCAATTAGATAATGTTCCAATTTTGCTAAATATGATTATATAATGCTCCTAGAGAAGCACTGAACATAAGAAAGGTTAGTTAGGTTAAAGACCTCATTACACGCAAGAATATAATTATTAGACAACCATGTTCTTTAGTATGAACATGTGTTTTTATTAAACTAATGTGTGTTGAATGAGTGTAAGCAAAATCATAAGAAAATGAGCATCATAAATTAGATGATGCTTGAAGTCTGAAGCAAACATGAAAGAAAGTGAATCTTAGACGAGCTCAATAAAAAATATTGGTTAGTGAGTCGCAAGTTGGACTAGATGACTAATGTTGTTAGACGAACAAGTCATCAGAAGACTCAAATAATGCATACTCAATTAAACTCAATTGACAAGATCATTGACCATATGAGTCAACATAATGAGGCAACGCATTAGATTGCTACAAGCATTAGATTGCTACAAGCAGTAGAGTAGTCAAAGAAAAACGTTAGACAAGTCAACACAAGCATTTAAAGGTACCAGACGAGTATCACCTTTAGACGAGTAAAATTCAACTCACTAGGGTGAATGTTGAATATCCCTATTAGACAAATACTTCCATTATACGACTCCAATAAAAGAATGATTAGACTAGTAATGCTAAGGCACACATTACACGAGCCAACCTCATATCAACAAATAACACAAAAAAGATTCATTAAAACACCAGTTGATATGAAGATCAAGTTCAAATTGATTAATGGAATATGAATATTGAAATTGATGATCAAATCAATTAAGAGAATTGTGATGCTAAGCTTAGAATTATCTAAAGATATTCTTATTGAACATATAATCTGAAGAATATAAAAGATTATTGATTAGATATAAAAGGAAATCCTTTATGATTAAAAATCACTAATGTTGTCATATATTCATCAACTAATCACGAGAAAGGAAAAAACCTTGCAGATCAAAGACTGTAAGAGATTCTTCAAAAGATTAAGTCCATAATGTTAAGTTTGAAATTCAAATTGTTGAATGGCAGAAAAGGAAAGAATAGATAACATCAAGAACTCTGAATGAAATATTAAGAACTTCCAAAAATAAAGAAAGAAGAAGAAATTTGAAGATATGAAGAATATGCTTAATTGAATATGCATCAATGGTAAAATGACACAACATGATTATAAGAATTGGGACCAAGATGAAGAAGACAGGTATAATGTGAGAGAAATATTAAAGTGCTTCAAGAGAAATAAAAGTGAGAATACTTTGAGTGTGATTGTAATCTCCTGCATGAGAGATTATTTTGTTTTTGTAATTATTAGTTCTTAATCTCAAGGGGAGATAGAGAAGGACACTAAGTGATAGTATGAATATTGAAATATTGAGGAGCATGACTTTACACTTGATTTTTTAGATATATCCCAATTGCTCCTTCCACCCTCTTTGTTGCTTAAGATTTGAATCATTTTCTATATCCTACCCTCTACCTTGGCCATGTTATAATCTTGGCCATGTTATAATCTTGATTAAAGTCCTATTGATCTTAAGTTGTGTTGGTAATGAGTAGTGGATGTTAGAAGCTCTTCAAGCCTATGTTAGTGCTAGTTTCATGATGTAATATGCTAAGAGATAAATTTTATCTTGAAACACATGAGAGGATGAGAGATACACTAATTTGTCAGGTTGTGATTTTGATCGAAGAACTGATTTTGAATAAATATTGGTTTACTTGATTTTTTTGACCTATTTTCAAGCATGTTTGATGTTTTAAAGCATTGATTGTACTTCTTTTTGTGCATAACAATTGTAGTTGAGTAGTGAGATGAGAATTCATTTGAATTTTGGAAATTGCTTTTAGTTTCTTCTTTTCTTATATGTTTGCCCAAAAGTGCAAGGGCAGTGTGGAGGTATGTTAAGTTCCAGTTTTGACTTATTTTTCATAGCTAATTGCATCTCTTTTAGGTAGTGTTTTGCTTTAATTCTTTGATTCTAGTCCAGATGTATTATTTCTTGTAAAAGTTAGTGTTTTGGTGAAAATGTGTTGATAAAGTGTTTTTAGATTTTTAGTTTTTGATAACAATGACTCCAAACAATTGTTATGGAAACCATCAATCACAAAACCTATATCTAAGAGGATAAATGAAAATAAAGCTTCAATGATGAAGACTCTTCCATGTTAGAGAGTAGAATACCAACAAATCTTTCTTTTTTGCTTAGTCTTTAATAAATTGTATATGTGTATATTCTTTCCTTGTAATTGTAGGATTATATGGAGGCATTTGTACATGAGATTTTGGTCATAATTGGACCTTATTTTGGGCTTAAAATGTTAGCCAAGAACCGTAGAAGTTAATGCCTGACACTTAGAGAAGAAGCTTATAAAACAAAGTCCCATATAATGTAGGATATGCTAAATTTAGTTTAATTTTAAGTGTCACTTCTCCATGTGTGTAACATCCAATATTGTAGTTTCAATCCCACACTAAAATGGTCATGCTTGCGACGAGAGCTAGGCCATCTATATATAGAACCCCTTGCCTTATGTATTAGTCACCTTTGATTGAATGAGATTTCAAATTTGCAATTAAAGGGGGATGAATAAAGCCTTAAAATCCTTTTTCACAAATGAATTTGAAATACTAAACAAAAAGTAAATCGAGCATAAAAAATATTTTATATTAGTTCACCCATCGAGTTATAACCAGTTCTCTCTTAATTACCATGCTTAAAAGGTTTCACTAATAATGAAGGATTGAGTTGGTTCATTTTATGTTTTTGAATATGGTGATGAGTTTCTTAAGAAAACCTAGTAAATATTTCCACTGGACATTAAGATAGCAAGATATCTAGATGTGAAGGTGCACTATAAAAGGTTCAAAAAGAACGAGAGTGATGAATTGAGTTAGAATTCACAACAAAAAAGGAAACACAACATGTAAACCAAATAGAAGTAGAAGAAAACAAAAACAAAATGGAAGACATAAAGAATGGTAATGAAGATGAAGCACACCAATCTTGGAGGGGCCATATGGCTAACCAACTCTAGAGATGAGTGTATGATGTTGCCACTTGCTAAGCAAGATAAGGCTAAGGTACAAACTCCACCCCTATGGAGGAACCTCGTGGAGGAACCTCATGGTTTTGGTTGAACAACAGAAATGTATATTGCTCAAATTTAGCAACCCTCTTACAACTCCAGGAGCACCCCTTATATAGAAGAGTTTAACGACTTTTAAGCATATAAAATATACATAAGGATGTCTCTACAAAATCCTAACCCAAGCTTCTAGAAAATAGGTCAAATAATGTTTACAAAAGTGAGAGAGAAATGAGCTAACTATGGTGTGTACAATGCTAATTTCAGTTAAGCTCTAAAAGAGATCAAGAAGGTGTCTCATATATCTCCAAAAAGTGGCCAAAATGTGCTAAAAACAAAGGTACATTTACTTTACGCTTTTTACTTTATGCTTTTGTCTTTTCTCTCTCCTCCATCTATGCTCCATATAATCTCCACTAGGGTTGCGCCACATCATCCACCATACTTAACCTTAATTAAACCTACGAAACACATAAATAAGGATTAACATGTTGGCTTAAGTCAAGTTAACTCTAGTCAACAAGTCAAACTTGGTCAAAGGTCAACAAGTCAACTAAGGTTGAGCCAACTTAGGGAAATTCAAACACAATGAAAAATAATGAAAAGGGATGAAGGACTAGTGAACTTCCTTTTTAAACATACTTAGTCTTCTTAAGCATGTGTCTCCATCCTTGATTGGGATTAATCCTTCATCAATTAATAAAATACAATTGAATATAAAACGAGTTTAACCTCACCTAGTATCATAAGCACACTCTCTCTAGATAACACGAGCATCAATCTCTCCTAGTATGTTTCTCAATCTTCACCTCAGATTAAGACAAATGCCAATTTGAATAATGAGAAAAACACTTTCAAATACAAAAGTACAATCTAAACTCAGAAGGTAAACTTATAATTGCTAAGCTTACAATGCACTATTTTTGCTATCGAGACTTTTCTTCTATATTTGAAAGTATACACTCAAGTACAATAGTTAATAATATTTCTCTTTTATGAATATTCAATCCAAATTCATTTATAAGAATCATTTTATTTATTTAAAAATTATTGTGATATTTTTTTATTTTTTATTTTATAAATTGAAATTATTTTTAACTTTATTTTTTTCTTTCAAATTTAAAATTGTGATATTTTTTCTTATTTGTTTTTTAAGATATGAAAGTCATCTTTAATTTTTAAAATTAAATATATTTGTTCATTTTAAAAGTCATGACTTGGTGGTATACGGGATCATTTGCTTTGCAATAATGATAATGATATATTGACTAAGTGAATATGTTACCAATTTTGACACAGTGAGGTGGCATCTATGTGACAATTATTTGTTTATATTTTTATTTTATTTTTTCAGGCACGGTGTAAATGGGAAATGGAGGTTGCATAGTTAATTTGAATAAACCAAACTATCACATTCTCTCTCTCTTTGACCCCTCTTTTTTATTTTTTAAATTAAATTAATACGTTTAAATTTAATTAAAATGCACTTAATTAATAATTTAGTCATATATTTGGATTTATTTTTTATATTTTTTATTTGATTAAGTTAATTTTTTTTTAAATTGAGTTAATGTGATTCTTTTGTTAAATTAAAGTTAAGATTTATGTGTCAAAATCTTGATTAACTATAAAATCTTTCTATTTTTTTTCTTCAATTCCTTTCAACTCCCTTTACATGATAATACATGTAAATGATATTAGTACTGATTTAATATTGTCTTTATTTAAAATATAAAGATTCAATTGGATAGAAAACATAAATAGTTTTAAATTTAAGACCTAAATTACCAACTAAATAATTAAAAAATATATTAATAAAAATTAAGGCTAATCTATTCTAATTGTTGATCTCTATATTGTACTACTAAATTAATTTTTAATTCTAATTAGGAAAATAAATAAAAAATCTTAATCTTGTACTAAGTTAATGATGAGAACTTTTGTTCATTCAAACAAAACAAAATCAATTTGGATTGCATCTCACGATGATAAAATAAAATAAAATTTAAAAATTTTACTCTTTTTAGTTTTTTAAAAAAGAGTTAACATCAATGAGTTATAAAAAATTAAAATATCACTTTGAATCCAAAATTTTAAAATATCACCTTTTTTATTTTTGTTCTCCAACCTTGTATTGCTAAAACTCTAATTGGCGTTACATTTCCTAGTAACTGTCTTTCTGTTTAACACTTTTTATACAATATTAAATACAAAGTGATATACTTAAATGGGAGCTCCAATTATGGCTGTCTGCCAATATAGAATGTCACTGGATTATCAGTAGATTCTAATTCTGATGCACGTTAACCATTTCCATCGTTGTAAACCAAATTAACCAAATACCACATGGTTTACCGTAATGGACTTGGTTAATGTGTATCAAAATTAGAACTTACTAAATTAAATAATTCAATGACATTCCATGTTGGCAGAAAATCATTACTGGTACTCCAATCCAATATCTTAGTATGAATATTTTTTGTACAAAAACTCTAAATCGGGAAGACAATTCCTACTTAAGGTCATTTTAGTTAAGCTTTTTTACCATTAATTATTTGATTTATGTGGATCCAAATTACAATCAAGTGAAGTAAAAAACCCAACGACATTCCATGTGGGCAGAAAACCATTATTGTTGTCCCAAACAAGTATCTTACTTTGGACTTTATATTTGATCCAAAAATTCCAAAAAAGAAAGGAAGTTACTATTAAAGATAAACCAATTATGTTTTTTTGTCATTATTAGGTTTTTTAATGTGAAGTTTATTAGATCATACTAAACTAAATAACCCACTAAATTTCATGTTGACAAACAACCATGATTGGAGCTCCCAAATAAGTATCTCATTTAAACGTGATATTGTACAAAAGTGTTGAAAAGAAAGATGGTCACCAAAGAAGGTAACACCACTTAGCAATATGGAGTTAGAGGACGAAAATAAAAAAAGTGATATTTTAAAATTTTGGATTCAAAGTAATATTTTAATTTTTTATATAATTTTTTTATAATTAATTGGTGTTAACTCTTTTTTTAAAAAACTAAAAGAAGTAAAATTTTTAATTTTTTTTATCATTTGTGAGATGCAATCCCAATTGATCTTGTTGTATTTTAATGACCATAAATTCTCATTATTAACTTTGTACAAGATTAAGTATTTTTTTTCTTATTTTCCTAATTAAAATTAAAAATTAATTTAGTAGTATTATAGAGATAAACAATGTTAGAATATATTAGCCTTAATTTTTATTAATATATATTTTAACTATTTAGTTAGTAATTTAGTTCTTAAATTTATGACTATTTATATTTTCATTGTTTTTATCCAATTGTATTTTTATATTTTAAATAAAGGCAATATTAAATTAGTATTAATATCATTTACATGATGTATTATCATGTAAAGGGAGTTGAAAGGAAATGAAGAAAAAAAAAGAATAAAAGAATTTCATAATTAATCAAGATTTTGACACATAAATCTTAATTTAAATTTAATAAAAGAATTACATTAACTCAAATTAAAAAAATTAATCAAATAAAAATTTTAAAAAATAAATCCAATTACATGACTAAATTATTAATTAAGTGAATTTTAATTAAATTTAAACGTATTAATTTAATTTAAAAAATAAGAAAGAGTGAGGAGGAAGAGAGAGAATGTAGTAGTTTGGTAAACCTACTCTTAATTCAAATCAACTACGCGCCCCCCTCCCCCATTTCCCAATTCCACCGTGCCTGAAAAGTGCATAAAAATTGGGTAACACATATTATAGACAGAAAAAGAAAGATTTATAAATTGGTCAAAGTGTAAAGTAGAAAATGAGAGAGATGAGTAGGGAAGAGAAGACACGAGTCATAAAGAAAAGTTATCAGATGCTTCCATTCAGTGCCACACATTCGTTTTAGAGAGAGCCACGTCACTGGTTTTTAGTATCCTTTTGCCAAAAGTCTGATATTAAAACGTGTCCAAATAACTTTTTTTTTTCTCTGAAATGTTATATATATATATATATATATATATATATATATATATATATGAATGTGATAGTTGTGAAATTCTAAAATTAATTATAAAAGAAAGAGAAAAGGAAAATGTAAAAAATATAGTTTAAATAAAATGGAAAGAGAAAGGAAGACTTAAAGAGAGAGAAAAAGAAGAAGCAGAATTAGTATAACATTGATCTGGTCCACACTTCTTGTTTGTTAGATTTTTTAAGTTTCAAGTGTGTTTTTTATTATTATTATTTTTATACATTTTGCGAGTTTCTTTTTTTTATAGAGAATTTCTTTTTTGTTATTTATTTTTGTTGATGTCAAAATTTTGTTGGTTAAAATATCTTTTTGGTCTCGATTTTCGTCAATTTTTTTTAAATAAGTCCTAATTTTGGTTTTGTGTTCAAATTGTTAAATCAGATTTGTCTAATAGTTTAACCCAGAAGGGGATTTAAATTGATTAATTAGTCTTTCACTTGGTTAAGTTGAATCTTGAAAGTATCTTTAAGTCTTATAACCCAATTAACCAAATTCGCAGTTCTATGTTAATGGATTGTTTAAAGCAATCAAGAAAGATTGTAAGAGAGAGAGAAACAAAGAACACAACAATTTATACTGGTTCGATTCAAGATGAATCTACGTCCAGTCTTCTCCTAAGTAATCCACTTAGGAGGATTCCACTAAATCAATAGAGATTCAAGAATTACAAGAGCATCTAAATAATTCAAGACCTTAAAGACAAAGGAGCTTGATCTACAAATCAAGAACTCCCCCTAGATGCACTGCATCCACACAATTGCACCTAGACCTTCACTTTACACAGTGAATCAACTCTGAACAAAAATACAATAAGAGAGAATCAAGAAACGAATACACCTAGTGTTGTGCAGATTTGTCAATTGACTCCTAGATCCAAGCTTGACCCATCAAGGTTGAATCCTCCATCAATCTCCTTGAATCTTTACTTAAATGATCTCTCAAGAATGCTTAGGAACTCTGTAAATCTCAGAGGACAGTTTCTCAGAATGTTTCTCAGGAATTCTGTAATTTTTCTCACACGCAAAACTGATTTCAGAAATTGGTTTTATATAGAGTTCTCTGCAGTCATTAATGGATTAGGAATTTACCTAATAGATTATCGTGAGTGTGTTTTCACTGCCTTAGTGCAATACCCTCAGCTAATCTATTAGTTAAATAGCTAATCAATTTATGAATGCATAAGCAAGAGTTTGATGGTTAATACAACTCTATGTAAGCTTGTTTTACATATGATATTTTTGCTCTAACACTAATGCACAATCTAACAAAACAGAACTAATTCTAAACTAGTAATTCACATGATGTGTCGCCTTGGACATCATCAAAATCATCAAAATTAACTTCGTTGGAGTTGAGCAAGCTCCCATTTCAACAATCTCCCCTTTTTTGATGATGGCCAATATGTGTCCTGCAACATAGATATAAAACAAACAACATTTCTCCCCTTTTAGACATTAGCAAAAAGAGCATAGGGGTGTAACACAACCAAACCAACACATACCAGGAACATCACAGATTAACAATACAAAGTATGACAGTATTGACAACGCAGCAAGTGGAATACGTATCACAGGTTCACATCAGAGTGCAGACAGCCATAAATAAAATCAGCATTGCAATATCAGTGTAAATCAGCAGTTCAAAAATTAATGGAAGTGTAGAGCAAATAGAAACCAAGACCAATGGGATGGATAAACATATCCAACAACAGGAATATCAGAGTGCATACAGGCAGTTAAGGATTTCAGTACAAGTAGATGACTAATCTAATGAATTATGTAGTGTTGAGAAGCAAATGAGCCATAACAGGAAAATGATAATCGATTAGAGAATTACCTAATGGATTAATTTATGCAGAAATATGAAAAATGCACATTTTACTTCCTTTTTAGTGAACAAATATGCAGTAAATTCAAAATATGAGAGTACTTCAACCAACAACTATACTTGATCACAATAGAAGAGGAACTTTTCACCTTGGCAATGCCTAAAATTTAACCTTTGTTATTATCACCTCTTGTAACATGACCATTAATTGGCTTTGTAAGATATCCTGTAGAAGTTCTTCTCATCTCCTTTCATGTGTCTTGAGCATCCATTATATAGAAGCTACATTGCTTTCCTTGCATCAAGACAACTGAAACATAGATTAAAGAGAAGATGAATGTTGTAACATGCCGTCAGGATATTACGGATTTATAAATAAAATAAAGAAGTAAATAAATAACAGAGCATTTAATAATACCTCATTTTCCCAAAACGCGGGAAAATTTAAAATTTATTAAATAAGTAAATAATGTTCATAACCATCAATCATAAAAACCAAAAATCAAATGTTATAATATCACCCATAAGGGTTTACAACTGATCCCAAAACCAGAGAAAATAAAACATAAGATTTCCCTGAGTCTATCCCTTCTCTGCGACTAAGCTTCACCTGAGCCACCTGCATCAATAACATCTGCTCCCGTGTACTGCGTACACGATCATCGCCAAACACACGTAGATAGGGTGAGCTTAACAGATAAAACATATATAATGTTGCAGATATATATATACATATACACATGTCACTATACATAACTTAAACATCCCACATTGTTCCATCTTTTAATTCCTACCATCTGACCCCCAATCAGATTATTCGTGTTCTACATCGTCTACGGATTACTTCAAGGTGACTTGCTGCCATACCTATCGGCCACAACTGATAGAGCACGTGCAGGAAGCAATGCTACGGATCATACACCGTAACGCCAAGTAGAGTTCCCATATACGAACATAGTCTATATCGTCCCAAGACTACCAAACTCGTTAGCCAACAACTGAGGAGGGCAATCTATCTGGACCCATCCGTACTAGCCACAACAAGCACACTCACACCGGCAACACTCGCCAACCCGAGCCACAACTCAAGGGTTCCTCGTGTTCATCCGTCATCCCGAGCCACAACTCAAGAGATGCTATTCCGAGCCACAACTCAAGGAATACCACGTGTTTAACCCCTATCCCGAGCCACAACTCAAGGGATACGTTCCGAGCCACAACTCAAGGAACACTAGCAATCCCACCTTTAAAGCTCCACTAGACGCCTTGTAGATCACATATGAGAAATCACAATTCCAAGCTGCAGCAGTACAATTCGCCTGGCGGGGGACACGTGCCGTAAGACGCTACCAGCTCCCAGACCGCCTGACGGGTGTCGCGTATCGCCAGGCGCCAAACGCCTCGAAACCCGTAACCACAATTACTACTGCCTGCGGTTCCGTCACCACTGCTCGATGCCAACACTCCAGAAGCTCACTGTTCCTACTCCGTTCGCCTGGCAGGATCTTCCTCTCCGCCAGGTGCCACTCGCTCTAGAGGCCCTCTGTGTATTGGCTATTGCCTGGCGGTCTCAACCTTGCCGCTAGGCGCCATATCAGTAATCTGCACAATAATGACTCCCAAATGATCCAACCAGATTGCACTAAGATTCAATTAACTAAACCTCACCACATAATTTCTTTCCAATCCTCTTGTACTCACTCCCAATAATTAACTCATTACCCAAGTTCTAGACTTTCATTTGGTCTTGCTAACCCGACTTATAAGAGGGTAATTTGGTTTCACCTCATTATTTATCATATCAGACGTACTCTTATGCATTGCATACCTCTGTTACTCTCTGATTTATCCAGCAGTGAATGTAATACTACCAAGGTCAATATCCCCCACCATTACACTTACTACCTTTGCTCTCAAAACTCAAAGTTAACATTACCAATTAACCTTAAGGTTTCACCATTCAGTCATTCTTACCCAAAACAAAGCTCTGGTTTATCTAACCTAAGATTTATTAATGCAACATTCACTTTATCCTACATAACCATAACACCTCCTTCTGTTTACATCTACTCCTTCCACTCCTTCCAAGTCATCTAGACCCCTCCCTTACTCGTTTTTCACATCTTTCCTCTTTGCCCTCCTCCACTTGCTTCCCAATTCAGCTATCACCCTCACTGTTTCACGCGACCACACACCTAAGTCCCACTGTTGCGGGGGCGCCTGACGACAAGCTCCGTGCCGCCAAGCGGCACAAAGAATTCTGGGCATTTCCCAGTCTCACAGCCCATGCGAAACGATCCTCTTACAATTTGAAAGCTCCCTTATCCCCTTCACAATCCATTTTCTCCAAGAACCTGATGTTAATGCCACCTGACACTACATAGTCTAATTTCCAACAAACCAGTTTCAGTATAATTAACTTTTGTAATCCTAACTCTGCTAATATGCCAATACCCAAACCCAAACCATTTCATTACACTGTTTCATCACATTAAACCATACACTTCGCTGTAATTCAATGACAATCAAGTTAAATCGTCCCTTGACCACTACCCCCCATGTATTCCTCAATCAATTCCCTCCAGGACGCCCAAAATCACAGAAAATCAAGCCACGCAGACTTGCATCGCCTAGCGGAAATTCATCACCGCCAGACAGTTTAACAAACAAACCTAGAATTTAGTTACCTGCTTGCGTCGCCTGGCGGTACAGGGCTTCACCTCCAGGCGCTGCCCCCAGAAACACCACAAATACATACAATTGACATAAGCCGCCTGGCGGCTATATATAGCCCGCCAGGCGGTTTCTGGAAAATTTCCAGAAATCAAAATTTCACAACCAAAAAGAGAATCATGCATTCACATTATCATATCATTCATGTAATTTGATAAAACGACAAGGAAAAACAGAGTGCAACTCCCCTAACCTGGATCCTTTTGCTAACAATTGGTTTACTTGGAGAACTCCAATGATCACCACGTTCCCTCCTCTTTTGGTGTGCTTTCACTTTGACTTCAGAACCTCACCCCAACCTCACCAATCTCTTTGATTTTCGTGCCTAACTTTCTGGTATAACCTCAGTTTTGCAAAAACTCTAACTTTAAGCCAAATCCTTCTTTTTAAAGGGTGTCTAAAACTATGTTAATTACCTACACGAAAATTAAGTCATAATTGAGTTGGTAATGCAATTTACCACCTCCTTATGGCCATTTTCGAGCCACCTTTCTACTGCCCACTCTAGGGTTTTCTCCCCAACCTTTCATATTCAATTCAAAGCCAAAACACCAAAAAAAATTAAGATTTTAGTTTGGGTTCTCCAAGGTTTAAATCCATGACCACTCAATCACAATTTCAGAGTATAACCAATTCAACTAATCATATTTCATGCTTAACAAACCCAATTCAAACATCATATCATTCCATAACATGACTACATAGATTTAAATAATAAAACAATAACACAAAAGTTAGCATACATAGGACTCGAACCCAAGTCCTCATACACAATCAAAGTACTCTCAGCCACTTGAGCTAATACCTTTCCACGTCATACCAACTATAATTTAATGTCATAAATGATTTGCCCACCCGCATTTATTAATTAATTATTTATTTAATTAATTAAATTCCACGGGTCTTACACATGTACCCAATTGAACTTGGGTCCTTTCATATTAGTGGTTTGAGGTGTTCCTTTAGTTACGCATTTGTACTCTCCTTTAGGAACCCCACAATTTCTAAAATAGCAAGAATTTGATGGATGACCAAGTTCAGAATAGTAGGAGCAAATAACAGATGTTGGTTTACTCATATTTAGAAAATTTCTGGTGCCTAATGGATTAGATTTGCCATTGTAACCTATTCCTTCTTTGTTAAGCACACTCCTTTGAGATCCTAACACTGCATCAAGGTTTGATCTTCCCAAGGTGAATTTTGAGAGAGTTTTCATTAGGTAATCTATCTTTTCTAGCTGTCCTGGCATTTTTCACATTGGGGAGAGCTTGTGTCATCTTTGGACTTAGAGTGTTTCTTAGATTTTTCTAGTTTTTCAAGACTTGTTATCAGATTTTCATTTTCCTCTTCTAGTTGCTTTACTCTACCTTCAAGCCATTTAATTTCTCCTCTACGCTTATTATTTGACTTTTGCAATTTCGTGGCTTCCTTATGCAATTCATTAAAAGCATCAATTAATTCATAACACTGCATCAAGGTTTGATCTTCCCAAGGTGAATTTTGAGAGAGTTTTCATTAGGTAATCTATCTTTTCTAGCTGTCCTGGGCATTTTTCACATTAGGGAGAGCTTGTGTCATCTTTGGACCTAAAGTGTTTCTTAGATTTTTCTAGTTTTTCAAGACTTGTTATCAAATTTTCATTTTCCTCTTCTAGTTGCTTTACTCTACCTTCAAGCCATTTAATTTCTCCTCTACGCTTATTATTTGACTTTTGCAATTTCGTGGCTTCCTTATGCAATTCATTAAAAGCATCAATTAATTCATAACACTGCATCAAGGTTTGATCTTCCCAAGGTGAATTTTGAGAGAGTTTTCATTAGGTAATCTGTCTTTTCTAGCTGTCCTGGGCATTTTTCACATTGGGGAGAGCTTGTGTCATCTTTGGACCTAAAGTGTTTCTTAGATTTTTCTAGTTTTTCAAGACTTGTTATCAGATTTTCATTTTCCTCTTCTAGTTGCTTTACTCTACCTTCAAGCCATTTAATTTCTCCTCTATGCTTATTATTTGACTTTTGCAATTTCGTGGCTTCCTTATGCAATTTATTAAAAGCATCAATTAATTCATAGTAGTTATTTTCATCATCATTGGATTTGAAATTACTCACACTACTCTTAGAAGAGCATGTTCCAGCCATAAGACAAAGGTTAGTTTCTTCCTCAATGCTTCCATCAGATTCACTGGATGAGCTGGAGTCATTGTTGTAAGCTTTCATTTTCTTCTCGTGCTTGTTTGCCGCACCTTTCTCTTTTTGCTTCAGCTTGAGGACAAGGCATTCAGGTTTGATGTGTCCCATTTTTCCACACTCATAGCAGGTTGGAACAACATGTTTTTCTTGCTTCCTAGAGGATCTTTTAATTTCTACAGAATTACTATTAGTTTTGTTCTTGTTTTTCAAAAATTTTGAGAACCTCTTTACCATTAGTCTCAAGGCTTCACTGTCAGAGTTATAATCATCATCATCATCTGCATATTCAACCTTTTTGGAATTAGATTTTGCAACAGATTTTACAAAACTTTTTAAGGGTATAATGTGCCTCTTTTCTCCATCATCTTCTTCCTTGAGTCTTCCAAGCTCTAATTCATGTTCCCTCAAGTTTCCAAAGAGAGTGGCTATGTTCATGCTAGTTGTCAACACCCAATTTCGTCCGGGTAAAAAAATAATAATTTTGTTTTCAGAAAATAATTAGGAAAAGGAGGAAATAAAAAAAACACAAAAGAGCAGTGAATTTTAAATTTATTTCAATCTCATTTTAAATTTAGTTTAATCTTGTTTTAATTTATTTAATCTTGATTTCTTTAACTTGTTTATTTTATGTTATTTTATCTTTTTTATTTTATTTTAATTTTAAATTTTTGTTTTTATTTTTTTTAATTTTGATTTTAATCATATTTTGTTTACTATTTTTTATTATTTTATTTTATTCCTTGTTCAAAAAATATGTATATAAAAAATGAAATGAAAAAAGAGAAGACCAAGAGGTTAACGTAACGTCTCTGATAGTTAGGGGTGATAGCTAGCTGGCCATGGTCATGATGGCTGAAGAAGGAAGGAGTAGGAAGCAACATCTGCTTTTAGCCTTATCCCACGTCTCGAGGTGGGAAGGGAACAGACTAGAGGCACAACAAATATCATCAGAGTCCCTTCATTCAGGCTTCACCTTCTTCACTCATGGAGGCTTTCCCTCATTCTGTTCTCAAAAAAACAAAAACAGCACCTTCATCCTCACATTCTCAACACCACATAACCCAGCCCAATACCACTGTGAATCATCATCACCTCCATAGCCTGTCAATACCACTATGCATCATCACCACCTCCATTAACCATCATCACCGTCCCCACACTTCTCCATTATCATCCAACGCCTCCATTCCCCAATCATAATAACTCCAAACCAATCATAAGAATAGAAACCAACATTGAAATAGAAAATAGATAGCAGAGGAAGAAGAAGGTTGAATGGCCAGATGAAGGAGGATAACCAATTGTCGGCGGCATTGTCAAAGTTTCAAGCGAAGGATGAAAGCGTTGTTATGGCAGTCTCGGTTAGAGGGAGGAGACGCGGTCAATCACGGTGTTGGTCTTAGGAGTGTCTCGCGTAGAAGGAAACAAAGGTGCACGGTCGCCGGCTCCAGGCCGTGCCGGTGAGGGTGAGCGATGGCACGAGAGTCGGGGATGTTCATGCAGATTGCTTTGTGCGAAGCAAACCAGAGAGCGACGTAATCGTCGGTGGAGCTCCCGACGCTGATTGGCGTCATCGCCGGAGGCTTGGGTCGGGGCGGCCGTGTGGAGTTCACCGGAGTTGGGGAAGATGACCCTTGGTCATCACGTGCCGCATCCATGGAGGGAAGAAAAGGGTTGTCTCGGCTCCTCTTTCTTGTTTGAAGGAGGGAACCCTAAAGATGGGGATGTAAGAGATCTGGGCTGAGGCTGGCCATTTCTTTGTGTACCGCCGGTTATTAACTCATGCACCCCCATATTTTATGTTTCAGGCTTGTTTATTTTATTCATACACCCCACTGTTGTTAATCCCACATCCATAGGTCCCTATCATTTTCTTCATGTCATCAATAGATGGGGGAAGCCCAAAAATAGGGTGCCTTGATACCAAATCAAACTGGGCCAACTCCTTAGTCAGTCCTCGTCATCTCGTCCAACCCCTTCTAAGCCATTGGAAATTTTATGCATGTTGTTTAGATGATGCTTCAAAGGACAATAAACTGATTAAACCAAAGAATTGATTTAAAAAAAAAAACAACAATGTCTCAGGAAGAGGGGAACTCCCTGTTATCTTACCAAAAGTAAGGGAAAGGAAAATAAACCAACTAGGAAATTCTTTAAATCCAATCCCTTCCATATATATCCACTATCTTTTCTGACACAAAACTCATACTTCATTTAAATTCTTCTCGATACGCCAAAATTGAGGTAACTTTGTGTATTTCATGAGTTTCTCGCCCTAACATTCACGTATCCATATTCTCAAGCACTTGTTCTAAAACACCAAAATTGGGGGTAACCTTTTTGGGAACTCTTGTGTTTTTCGCCTTGACATTCACAAGTTACTTCTCCTTTGAGCGGTGTGTGAGGAACAATGTACCCATATGGCTACCTCAGTCTCCTTCAAACTCTTTCTAAATGTTCATGGCTTTTCACTCACTTGTGAATTCAAGCATGTTATACTAATGTCGCAAATTAGAAAATCAAGGATATAATCATTTTATATGTTGGACCTCGAGATGTGTGACATCCCTCACTTTCATGGGACATTCAAAATCAATGAGTCTGATGATTGCAAATAAAACAATTGACTCAGGCATGCATAGAAAAATCAAAAGACAAGACACAACTAACCCTTTTCTACCACGCATTCAGGCTTTCATGCATATCAGGGTTTCGACACCCTAGTTTTGGCATTAAGGTTTTAACACCTTGAGTAACGAGAAAATGAAAAGGGTTGTACATACATTCATCATTCATGAGTTGGCATAATGACATGCATCTTGCACAAACAACCATAACATATGTTGTCCTCAATCCAAAAAAAATCTTTTGGATAGAAGCCTTTTTCATTCGTATGAATGGTTATCGAATCCTTCCCCTTCAAAAACACAAAAGGATCAACATACATTCATGTTTCCTCCTTCAAGTTACAAAATCCTTATCAATCAAGTTTTTCTAGCATATTGGGGTTCTGACGCCCTAATCATTGCACCAAGGTTTTGACACCTTGTTTTCTTCTGCATATCGGGGTTATGACACCTTGATCCCTGCAACAAGGTCTTGACACCTTACTCCTCCTGCATATCTGGGTTTCGACACCCTCATCCTTGCATCAAGGTTTTGACACCTTGTTTCTCTTGCATATCGGGGTTACAACACCTTGATTCCTGCACTAAGGTTTTGACACCTTGTTTCTCTTGCATATCGGGGTTACGACACCCTGATCCCTGCACCAAGGTTTTGACACCTTGTTTTCTCCTGCATATCGAGGTTACGACACCTTGATCCCTACACTAAGGTTCTGACACCTATTTCTGATGCATATCGGGGTTACAACACCGTATCTCTGCACTAAGGTTTTGACACCTTGTTTCTCTTGCATATCGGGGTTACGTCACCCTGATCCCTGCACCAAGGTTTTGACACCTTGTTTTCTCCTGCATATCGAGGTTACGACACCTTGATCCCTGCACCAAGGTTTCGACATCTTGTCTCTCTTGTCTAAGTTATGGTTCCTACGCTTTGCCAAGGTTCTACATCTTGTTTTTCTCCTTATTAAGTTGGGGTTTCAACATTCTGTCAAAGTTTCAACAACTTGTTTCTTCTCTTTGAAAACATGGCTACCAATGTTTGAACGCCTTGTCAACTATCTCTTGCAATCAATACTCCATTTCAAAATAGGTTGATTTTCATCCTACATATCTCCACAATAATGAGTTTGATGATTGAAAAGAGAACAATTGACTCTAGCAAATTTTCAAAAGGCAGAGCATAACAAGTTTTTCATCATGCATTCATACATTTCAGGATCTTGATCTCTACAATAATGTTTTGATCCCTTGTGCTTGAAATAAGAAAACATGCTTTTTATCATGAATAACAATTTGCATGATATATCATCGTTCATGTATTGACACCAGATTCGAAAAGCAAAAACCTTGACATCATGAACAAGCGAACATTTTCATGCATCATACATCTTCAACCATTGTTTCTTCTAAAGGAATCA
>Ga0214544_1004934_pt1 | contig 26317 bp, 18 predicted proteins | sample CNSS3metaG_FD_160074 | JGI IMG/M metagenome (GOLD analysis project Ga0214544, IMG submission 160074) | Root nodule microbial communities from cowpea collected in UCLA plant growth center, Los Angeles, California, USA - CNSS3 | ecosystem: Host-associated > Plants > Roots > Nodule | place: USA... | reverse complement strand
AGTATGAACTAAGAAAAAGGAAGAAACATAGTGGATGAGGAAACAAGTTTACCCAACCAACAAGTGAATGGCAGAACTTTCAGACTTTCCCCCTTCATTTTCATTTTCTATGTTCCCTAAATACAAGCATTGTTATTCAATTTCAAAAGTGAAAATCAATAACAGAATTCTTGCACGGAAAATAGAACATTTAGGACAACAAAAGGCGATTCGTGAAGAAAGTGGTGAACTAGAGATTAAAATATTTGCAGTGAATAAGATTGTATTTGAAATGCCTGAAAGATGTTGTGGAGAATTAGCACCTATTGAAAATGTAGGCATATGAAAATTGGTGCCTTAGTAATTTCCAACTCGTGCTTCGTCTTCTATGTTTACTTGTTCGAAATCAAACCATATGGTTTTAATATGAGCAATCTTTGCCCAGTCTTCACCTTCTTCTTTCTTGCAGCGCTGTTTGAGCAACGGACAACTTTTGATTCCGAGTTCTAAAATGGATTTGGGCAAACCTTCCTCTGGCAAGCAATGGAGGCTGGGGCAATTCACAATATCCAATTTCTCAAGAGAAGAGAGGGGAGAGAGAGCCTCGTAGTCGAGTTTCTTAAGATTTGGGCAATCATATATCTCCAAATTAGTAAGAGAAAGTGGGAGAAAACCTTCACTCTGAAAAAACTCCACATCCACTTCACGAATATACAAGGATTTTAGAGAAGGGTTGGTTCCCCAAACACCCTTTAGTGAGGCAACAAGTTTGGAGCAGTTGAAGAGACGCATTTCTTTTAGATTTGATGGCAAACATCCGTCAGAGAACTCCACTCCTGGACAATCACGTATGGACAAATAATTAAGAGATGGAAGCAGCACAGACATGAATCTAGGCATTGATTTCAATCTCTCTAATTCTTCAATGCAAAAGCTCTCTAGCTGCGTTGCAAATAATCCTTCACAAGGAAATGATTCAAATTTATAGCAGTTTTGAATTGTCAGACTCTTCAGATGAGTATGAGGGTGCCCCTGCGATATCATCTGTAGGTTATGACACTCGTTTAAACAAAGGTCGCAAAGTTTTGGGAAAATGTCCAAAGGGAAGTTCGTGAGAGAATCACAACTTTCACTAATATCTAATTCTACAAGCAAAGAGTACCAATGGTTTAAGGGCATGTTTACGCCCGGACAAGAATAAATACTTAAGGATTCAAGAGGAGTATCAGATACTAGCGGCCGTATCATATCAAATGAAGAAGCCTCCATCTTTACATCTTCAATTTCTACACCCTTGGGGATCGTAGCCACAATTTGTTCGCATTGATCAATAGTTAGTATCTTTAAATGAGAAAGTTGCTCTGGCAAGTGTCCTTTCAATTTGGGACAGTTCGTCACAGAAAGACGTTGAAGACTTAGAAAAGCACCCGCCATGCATTCCCATTCTTCCCATTCCTTCATATCAATAAAGCTCAACGTTTCCAAGGATGCAAATGCAGAACAACTATTTCCGTAGAAATCAGCATCTATCCTCACTAACCAATCAAGGCCACGGATTGTCAAGTGCTTGAGAAATGTCAACAGTCCAAGGGAAGGCAACCGTTGACAGTATCTGCAGTTATTCAAGGTTAAGGACTCCACATTTGATAGAGAATTATCAGATAACCAACGTGGAAAATGTGTGCCACCATAGCCATCGATTAACAAATGCTTCAAATGTCTCGAAGGTTGCAGATTCTCAAGTACTTCTCTTTCTTTTATTGAATCCTCATTGTTCCGCCTCAAACTCCATTCTAAATATAGCGCCACAAGATGTGTTTTATTCTTCAAATCTGCTGCCAATGCATCATCGGGATTCATAATATTTTCAAGATTTCTAATAGACAACTGTCCATAAAGATCAAGTTCTCCTAATTGAATACCAAATTGACTGTTTTTGCCAACATCAAACCTACCCATCCAGACTTGAAGATTCTTCAATTGTCCTAAAAGAATTGGAGCCTTTCTTAAAGTAGTTCCCACAAGTTCAAAGCGGCGCAAATTGGTGAGTTTATGCAAACTCGAGGGCAACTCCTGCAAATTGAAACAATTGTTCAGCTTCAATACTTGCAAGTTACAGAGTGAACAGGTTGAGTCAGGAAGTTTCTTTATGCCTGTGTTTGAAAGGTCTAATGAACGAAGATGTATAAGATTGCCTATGATGTCAGACACCTCTTTTACTTTATAGCAAGATAAAGACAAGACGCGTAAGAACTTAAAGTTTGAGACCAACTCTTGTATTGATATCTCACAATCAGCTGAAAAGGATATAAAAGTTCGTAGCCCTTTAGCATCACATAAACTCTTACGATCTTGAACAGGATCGATTACAGTTGAAAAGTGACGGGTTGTCTTTGGTACTCTTTCTGCTCTATCAACTCCCAACCTGAAGCAGATTTCACCACAAACATATTTTGCCAAATCATTATGAAGGTCGTGCATGACAAAACATGTTTCATCGTCTTTAATTGATTGTTGAAAGAATGACCTTGATAACAAATCGTTGAAGTACTGTTCACCAACTTCTTCTGCACACTTGCTTTGCCGAGAGCCTTGTAGAAAACTTTCGGCCATCCATAATTGAATTAAGGTCTCCTTGTCAAACTTATGGTCTTTGGGAAATAACGCGCAGTAAGCGAAACATCTCTTGAGATGAGAAGGAAGATGGTAATAACTCAACAACAAAGCAGGGATGATTTTACTATCTTCTATGGATAAGTCCCATATCTCGCTTGTCAATACACCTTCCCACTGTGAAACAGATGACTTTGTGCGTAAAAGACATCCCAGTGTTTCAAGGGCTAGAGGCATTCCTTTGCACTTTTCAACTATCTTCATACCAATCTCTTCCAACTCACAACTCAACCTAGAGTTATCATCTTGCAATGCATGTTTAGCAAAGACTTGCCAACTGTAATGTTTTTGTAATTGCTTTAGTTGGTGTACGGAGCTTGACTGCATGATAGAAGCCACTTTGTTACTGCGTGTTGTGACAAGAATTTTACTTCCTTTAGCTCCATATCGAAGAGGAGTTTGCAATGTTTTCCATTGGTTTCTGTCTTCGTTCCAAACATCATCCAGAACCAAAAGAAACTTCCTTCCTGTCAATTTTTCTTTCAATTTTCCATGAACCATTTCTATGTCTTCACTGTCATCTTTTGATTTTGTGAAAGCCCCGATAATGGCTTTTGATACTTTCAAAACATCAAATTCATCAGAAACACAAACCCAAGCTTTTTCATCAAATCCAACTTCCTTCATCTTTGGGTCATTGTATACATGTTGGGCAAGTGTGGTCTTACCCATCCCACCCATACCCACAATAGCTAGTATTGACAGATGGTTACGATTGCCATTGTCTGAAGTCAGCCAATTAAGGATAGTTTCTTTGTCCTCATCTCTTCCATAAATAATATCTTCAACCACTAATGATGAGGATTCATTTTTTCTCTCTAACACTTTGTTACCCAATTCGGATACGACACCACATACATTTTTCAGACCTAGATCATCCTTTTGGTTTAAAAGAAATTCAAGGTCATCAAGGACTTCTTTCATCTTGCATTCAAAACTGCGTACCTTGCTAGCACTGCTCTGGTATTCAAGTTCTGACTCACTTTTCGAGAATTCATTGTGTATTTCATCCAACAGATCCTCTGTGTCAAGCAACACGTCTCTGACGTCATCAAGCCATGTTTTAACATATGCATTTCTGAACTGCTTTTGTTCTGCATGATCAACCACAGCATTGATGGACACCAACTTCCTCCTCAAATTTTTCAGCAGCGTCTCATTCAGCTTTCTCCCACGAAAGTAGTCCAGAACTTGATGAGAATCCAGCTTGTGAAATAGCAGCTGAAGTACAGCACCAAAAAGAGAACCACCAAGTGTTTCTAGGACTGGCATGGTTGGAAAGGAAGTGACCAAATCAAAGAAAAGAAAGATTGTGAAAATTGGAGTGAAAGTATAGCCGAGTTATGGTGAGATCTGTTTTCTTCACAATGGCTTCACTTCTGTAGCTATTGTTGACACTTTTTGAGCACACAAATAAGATTACTTGCATAATTGAGTTCAGTTTATACAGTATTCTAATTTCTAATTTTTCTTTTGTTCAGACAGTGACAGTGTTGAATGAGTCCATGTTCTATCGTCTTCTGTATTCTTCTAGCTCGTCCAAATTTATTTAGAAAGGTTAAGCATATTATAACAATAATAAACCAATAAACATCGTGTTACGTAGAACAACAAAGAAGACTATACTATTATTTTATAAACAAAGAATGAACAAATGAAAAAACACACAAAAGAAAAAGAAGTGTTTTTGTACCTATTACTAAACTCTGTTTATATCCTTAATTAAACGTCCCTTAACATAAGCTCTGATACTTACACACTCAATTACTCGACGATAGCATCATTCAATGGGGACAGTGCCACTCAAATTTCATAATAATTCCAACAAAGTTTGACTTTCTAACCTTTCTTTCACATCAAAGCAAACCACTATGCTTTATCACATTGACTTCTTGGAGACTAAAAGACATAAATGACTTATAAAAAAGATTAGGTGAGACCTCATGATTCTGGCTTTCATTACTAATGAAGAAATGGCGTGGCAGAAGATAATATTTTCTCTGAATCTCCCTTAAATGAAGATAATAAACAAAAATAGAACACAATATATTCACAGACCCTGCACTCTCCCTTACTGTCCTCTTTTTATTCATTCCCCCTTTCTTGTTTTCTCCTTTCTTATTGTCACAACCAGAAATTCGAAAAGAAAAATTATAGCACTTAATAATAATAACAATTATATGTAAGTTGAAAAACACAAAAAAAATTCCATGCATCAATCGTCATTTATAGTAAACAATCATTGTACATGAATAAATATGGAGCATAAAGGCAAGAAAAAGCTAATGTAAAGCTAACTTTTCAAATAGTTTACTGAACGAAAAAAAGAATTAAAAGAAGTAATAAAACCAAAAGCAACCAGGGAACGAAAATAACAGTCGGAACTAGGGAAGGTAAATAATTAACAGTAGTTTTGAACAACCCGAACTAAACAATGTATTATATCTAGCTATTTAATGATTTTGTTTCCATTCTTCTTTCTTCTAAAATAAAATTTCGAAAACTTAGTCATAAGTAATAGTTTTGCTTTGTATGACTCATGCTTAAGTTATTTTACCTATTTCTGGTTTAAATTTTTTACATTGAACACTATTCACCATTCAAATACAAAATTATGATTCACCATTCAAATAATAGCTTGGATTCATGATTTATATCCATCACTTTTAACCCAACAACCTTAAGACAAATGTGATTATGAGTTTTTATTCTTATATAGTGTTTAACTTTGTCTATTCTATCTAATGTGAGACTTTTGACTCATACTTGAACTATTCCCGACATGAGATGGTTTTCCTTAGATTGTAAATAGAACCCAAAATTTGATTTCTTTTACTAAAACAGAGCATCCTTGCCAGCATACACTGGTTCTAATGCTCGAGTCTTCAGAATCCTTTAATCTGAAGAAACCAATTTTCAAAACATCTAGCTTACACTAAATCCAGGAAAATATAAAACAAATAGATTAATATTTAGCAAATTTCATCATTTAAATTAAATTAACTAACAAATTATTGGTTGTGTATTTAACTATCAAATTTAGATTAACTTTTACAAGCAAAATGTATTTAAGTTTAAGAATTTCATATAAAGTCAATATGTATAAACTCTTTAGTTAGGAGAAAGAATTAAGGTTTAGAATCACTTTTAACTATATTAAGGTCAAGCAATATAAATCAAAACAATTAAATTCTAAGAAGGCAGTCTTCACAGAATAACATGTAGTTAAATCAGGAGAAGAAAGAAGACAGACATGGATATTGAATCATCTATGTCCAAACCAATTTTAAAATCTTGAATAACCACTACTCCTTATTTGCAACTCTTTCAATCTAATTCCACAAAAGCGTTGTTCAATAATTGAATTTTTTTTTTCTCTCAATAATTAGATGACAACAATGCGCATTGTAAGACTTTAAGAATCTACTGAACATAAGCATTGTCATCCAACTTCAAAAGAAAATATCGGTAGTAAGACATTAAAGAGACGAAAATTTGATGCATGAAGAAAGTGGTGAACTGGAGACTAAAATATTCATACAAATATAATCGTATTTGAAATGCTTCAAAGACAATGTGGAGAATTGGCACCGGACACCTTAGTAATTTTCAACTTGTGCTTAGTCTTTTCTGTTTACTTGTTCATAATCGACCCATATGGTTTTAATATGCGAAATCTTGTTCCAGTCTTCACCTTGTTTTTGGCAGCGCTGTTCGAGTAAGGGGCAATCATAAATTTTGAGTTCTGAAATGGATTCAGGCAGACCCTCTTCTGGCAAACATTGTAGTATGGGACACTTAAAAAGATTCAATTTTTGGAGAGAAGAGAGGTAATAGAGACCCTTGTAGTCCAGTTTCTTAAGATTTGGACAATCATTTATCTCTAATTCACTAAGAGAGAATGGGAGAAAACTTTCACCTGGGAAACAATCCACATCCACCTGGGTCATAAACAAGTGTTTTAGGGAAGGGTTGGTTCCCCAAGCCCCTTTTAGTGAGGCAACAAGTTTGGAGCAATTGGAGAGATGCATCTCTTCCAGATTTGATGGCAAACATCCTCAGACAACTCCACTCTTTAATAATTAATTCTTTTAAATAAGAAAGTTGCTCTGGCAAGTGTCCTTTCAATTTGGGACAATTCATTACACAAAGACATTCAAGACTTTGAAAAGCTCCCCTCATGCATTGCCATTCTTCCCATTCCTTCATATCTCTAAAGATCAAACTTTTCAAGGATGGAAATGCACAAGAGTTATTCCCGTAAAAATCAGCATTAATCGTCACTATTTGATCAAGGCCATAGATTGTCAAGTGCTTCAGAAATCTTGAAAGTCCAAGTGAAGGCAACCATAGGGAATACTTACAGTCTTTCAATTCTAAAGATGTCACATTGGGTAGAGAATCATCAGATAACCAACGAGGAAATTGTGTTCCACTATAGCCACTGATTGACAAGTTCTTCAAATGTTTGGAAGGTTGCAGATTCTCAAGCACTTCTCTTTCTTTTATTGAATCGTCTTTGCTCCGCTTCAAATTCCATTCGAAACGTAGTGTTGAAAGATGTGTTTTATTCTTCACATCCGCTACCAGTGCATCGCAGGGATTCACAATATTTTCAAGATTTTTAACTCAAAGCTCTCCATGAAGATCAAGATCTCCTAGATCTTGAATACTGAACTCAAATCCATACTCGAAGATTCTTCATTTTTCCTAAAAGTAGTGGAGCCTTTGTTAAAGTAGTTCCTATAAGTTCAAGGCGACGCAAATCAGTGAGCTCGTTCAATGTCGAGGGCAACTCCTTCAAATCAAAACACTTGTTCAGTTTCAACATATGCAAGTTACAGAGTGAACAGGTTGAGTCGGGAAGTCTCTTTATGCAGGTACGTGAAAGGTCTAATGAACGAAGATGTATAAGATCTCCTATGGTGTCAGGCACCTCTTTTATGTTATAACACCAACATAATGATAAGACTCGTAAGAACTTAAAGTTTGAGATCAACTCTTGTATTGGCATAACACAGTTCCCAGACAAGGAAATAAATGTCCGTAGCCTTTTAGCATCACATAAACTCCTACATTCATGATATTCAACAGGATCCTTCCCAATTGAAAAGTGATGAATTGTTTTTGGTACTCTTTCTGCACTATCAACTCCCAACCTGAAGCATAATTCACCAGAAACATATTTGGCCAAATCAATGAGAAGGTCATGCATGATAAAACATGTCTTGTTGTACCTAGTTATTTGTTGAAAGAATGACCTCGATAACAGATCATTGAAGTATTGTTCACCTACTTCTTCTGGAGACTTACATTGTTGAGAGCAATGTAGAAAATTTTGAGCCATCCATAAGAAAATTAAGCTCTTCTTGCAAAACCCGTAGTCTTTGGGGAATAATGCACAATAAGAGAAACATCTCTTGAGATGAGAAGCGAGATGGAAATAGCTCAACAACAAAGCGGGAATAATTTTACTATCTTCTATCGATAAGTCCCATATCTCGCTTCTCAATACACATTCCCAATCTGAAACAGATGACTTTGAGTGTAAAAGAGATCCTTCCGTTTCGAGGGCTAGAGGTAATCCTTTGCACTTTTCAACTATTCTCAAGCCAATCTCCTTCAACTCGGAATTCAATGTAGAGCTATCATTTTGCATTGCATGTTTAGCAAAAACTTGCCAGCTGTGATCCTCCTTTAATTGGTGTATATTGTTTGAATCCATAGTAGAAGCACAAAAATTTTACTTCCCTTAGCCCCATATTTAAGAGGAGTTTGTAATGATTTTCATTGGTCTCGGTCTTCGTTCCAAACATCATCCATGATAAGGAGAAACTTCCTTCCTGTCAACTTTTCTTTCAATCTTCCCTGAACCATATCTGGGTTTCTGCTATCATCAGTTGAGCGACTGATGGCCTCAAGAATTGCTCTAGTTTTAGAGAGGGGGTTTCACTGGGGAGAACAACACCAATGAGATATGAGCCTAACCACATAAGATACTGACATCACTCTCAACCCAAAACCTTATATAGTGCTCTACTTTCTTATTTCTGATCAATGTGGGACTTAGACTCACACTTGTATTCCTAACAAATACATGTTGAGCAAGTGTGGTCTTACCCATCCCACCCATGCCGACAATAGAAAGTACTGACGGCAAGTATTGATTGTCACTGTCTGATGTCAGCCAACTAATGATCATTTCTTTGTCCTCATCTCTACCATAAATAACATCATCTTCAGCCACCAACGATGTTGATTCAACTTTTTTCTCCGACACTTTACCCAATTCAGATCTAACAGTACTAGAAATTTTGAAATCTTGAACAATCTTTTGATTCAGAATAGATTCTAGATCTTCTAGAACTTCTTTCATCTTAGATTAAAAACTACGTACATTGTTGGCATTGGTATGGAAGTCAACTTTCAACTTACTTTTGGAGAATTCATAATCTATTTGCTCCATCAGATCCTCTGCATCGTACAACGCATCTCTAACTTCATCAAGCCATTCTTTGACCAACGAATTAGTGAACTGCTTTTGTTCTGCATCATCAATCACAGCATTGATGTCCATCAGCTTCCTCTTCAACTTCTTCAGCAGCTTTTCATCGAGATCTCTCTGGCGGAAGTAGTCAAGAATTCGACGAGAATCTAGCTTGTCAAACAGCACTTGAAGAAGAGCACCAAAAAGAGCACCACCAAGTGTTTCAAGGACAGGCATGGTTGGAAAGGAAGTGGCCAAATCAAAGAGAAGAAAGGGTCGTGAAAATTGGAAGTGCGCAGCTTAGTTACGTGAATGAAGGACTGGCTAAAGATAATGAGGAACTATTTTATTTGAGATGGCTTTACCTCGAAAAGTGTTTGAGGGCCAAGAAACATTAGCTGTTTAATTTTAGAAAACTGTAGGGTGAAATATACGATTAAAATTTTGTCGAGGTAGAAATTATATATTTGCAAAACTATGAAATGTAATATCTGGCAACCTTTAAGGCAGTTTAGTCAATATGGGTGGCTAACACTGTTAGTCTACATCTTACACAATTTTCAGCCATGCCCACCTAATCATCAAAAATATTAAGCAACTTGAGGGTGGGTACTCAAATTCGACGACCAACTCATGAAATGACGAGAATAAAATCATTTGTTTTTAGTAATATTAACGCGCTAACACAACCATGAAATGACGAGAATAAGGCAAAAGATATATGCATTCAAAGTTGTTCGACGTTAATTTATGAGTAAAAATAATTGCATGGAATCTAACATTGCACATGTATATGTATTTAATCCATGCATCCAACGTGTTTACTGACATATCTTCCAAAGCAACAAACGAGACAACTCAACAAAGATTTATGTTGGGATTTTTAGGGTTTTTGAAAGTATGAGAGATATGAGATATATGAAAGATATATGTGATATGTTATTAGGGATGTCAACGAGGTGGGTAGGGTACAAGTAGTAGTTCTCCCGTACCCTACCCACTGGATAAATATATGCTCCGTACCCGTACCCATATCCGTCGGGTATCCATTGTGCGGGTATCCGCCTATTTTTTTCATATCCACAGGTATCCACGGGTATCCGTGGATATTTGCAAAATTATTTAAAAAACAAATATTTAATCATAAATTCAAATAAAATAAAATAAAATACATCACTGTCATAAATTTTAAATAAAGTTCAAATAAACTCAAGTTGATACAAGTCCAAATAATTGTAAAAGTAAATATAAAATGAAGTTCCAACACAATGGAAATTCTTTAATTAGTGTTTTGATCAACAAACTCACTTCCTCCAATTGGTTTCTGAAAAATAAACAAAATAAGCAAATAATAAACCTCAATTGCCACATGCTAAGTATTCTTATTTTGATTCCATCATTTGACAACAAGCATACCATAAACGTCATTCTCTACATAAGGTTTGATGTATATGTACAATTTCAAAGAAAGAAAAGAGAAGAATGTCAAGGGGTGTAAGTTTAGCGGGTACGGGTACCCACGGGTACAGATACTATGATACCCGTACCTACCCGTTAACATGCGGGTATCAAAAATACCTATACCCGCGGGTAGCGGGTATCCATTTTTAATATCCGTTTTTTACCCATTGTGGGTTTTATCCGCGGATACCCGCGGGTATGGGTTTTTTATACATCCCTATATGTTATACTAAGGAACATATTTTTGTATTTTATTGATATACCCTATATATAGAGCAAAATATAACAAATATCAAGTATAAAATATTTAGAATATCTCACTCTTAATCTAAAATAATAACAAATTTCTAAAACTGAAACATATCTCTAAAACTGAAATATTTTCTAAAAACTAATTTAAATAAAAAAGATATTAAATAATATTCTCAACATTCCTTCTTGCTTAATATCTGTTTATTTAAATTTTATATCTTCATATTTGATTCTTCATTTTTTATGCTTGCTCCTCTTTTTATGCTTGTAATATTTTTTCTTTCTTTCTTTCATGGCATCACATCTTTCTTCAATTTTGCATCATCCTTCATATTTCTTCTTATATCAGCAGCATCTTCTTTTTCTTTGTCCGGTGTGGATTTCATTGCACTAGCATTGGACCTTTTATGAATATTAGAACGTGAACCTCCATCTACTTTCTTCACTTGGACATCTACTTTCTTCCAGATATATTTATCTTCTGATTTTGATCATTCTTTCATACTCACTTTCTTTGTAGCAAATTCCTCCTTCATAAAATCCAGTGCAAATCTTTTGTCTTTCATGTGGACTTTGAATACCTCTATGTTGTTAGCATTTTTTATCACACATACTTTATTTTCAAAAGAGACCTTATAACCTTTCTCTAACAATTGAGCAACACTTAACAAATTCTGGGTAATCTCAGGAACATATAAGACATCAAAAATTAATTTGATACTTGAATGAGTTTTAATTGAAACTGTTCATGTACCTTTAACAACAAGTTGTTATCCATTCCCAATTCTTACCTTGGAAATATTTGATTTATTCAACTCCTTGAAAATTTCTCTATCATAAGTCATGTGGTTTGTGCAACCACTATCTATAATCGAATCTTTTGTAGATTCGTTGGTTGTGACACATGATGTTGTAAGAAGTAGATCCTCTTTTGATTTATCCTCATCTGATTTACTCCACAATCTGAACATCTTCTTGAGAATCTTTAGATTTGCATACCTTTTCCATATGTCTCAATTGACCCCATTTGTGACATTTGACATCTGGCCTCCACCAGCACCAGTTGGGTTTATGACCTTTTCTCTTGCAATGGGGACAACATGGAAAAACCTGTTTGTTGTTGTATTTGCTCCTTCTATTTTTCTTGACTATGAGAGCATTCTCTTCAAATGTAATTTAAATCACCTTCAACCGCTTCATGATCTTCTCTCATCAATCTTTGTTGTTCTTGCAAGGCATGTATCACCTATGTAAAGGTAATTGTAGACAAATCTTTTGTGTTTTCTAAGGAAGCAATAGATGCCTCATATCTTTTTGGCACCGTCACCAGAATTTTCTCAACGAGTCTGGAATCTGAAAACTCCTTTCCCAACGATTTTATCTTGTTGGCAATACCCAACAATTTGTTTGAGTATTCTTTAATCGTCTCCGACTCTTTCATTCTTTGCATCTCAAACTCCCTTATCAAATTCAAAACTTTCATGCCTCGAATCTTCTCATTCCCTTCATATTCTACTTTCAAGTATTCCCAAATTTCTTTGGGAGACTTTAGAGTCATAATGCTGGTCATAATCATTTGTGAAACACCTCCGAACAAGCATGATTTTGCCTTTGCCTTTCTCCTTTTCTTTTCTTTATGCGTTTTCATTTGAGCCGCAGTGGGATTTTCAGACAAGGGAACATCATCTTCCTCCACAACTTCCCAGATCTAGCCCCTCTAGATATGTTTGCATCCTTACCGCCCATAGATCATAGCTTTCACCATCAAATAGTGGAATAATAACGTGTGACATATTTCCTTCCATTCTATCGATAGTAAGAACAATGACTCTTGATACCAGTTGTTGGGATTTTTAGGGCTTTTAAAAATATGAGATATATGAGAGATATATGTGATGAGAGATATGAGATACAAACCCATCAGTGGTATCAGAGCCGATGGTTCGGAGTGACTGCATAACCACAACCAAAGGGGTCACTCATACACCTGAAGAGAAATATACCATATGAAAAAAAAAAAAAAAGGAACTCACCCTTAAGGGGAGATTGTTGGGAATAGTTCAAGTGTGAGTCAAAAAGTCTCACATTGGATAAAATAGACAAAGTTAAACACTATATAAGAATAAAGACCCATAACAACATTGCCTTAAAGTTTTGGTGTAAAAGTAGTGTCTAAGATCTTATACATTTAAGACTAATGTCATATAAACATATGGAACCACAATCTCTCAATGACTATAACAACAACCCATATATATAAACTCATCAATTAAGCATATTATAAAAATAATAAACCAATAAAAATTGTGTTACGGAGAACAACAAAGAAGACTCTACTATTATTTCATAAACAAAGAATGAACAAATGAAAAAACACACAAAAAAAAGAAGTTTTTTTGTACCTATTACTAAACTCTGTTTATATCCTTAATTAAACGTATACTTACACACTCAATTACTCGACGGTAGCATCATTCAATGGGGACAGTGCCACTCAAATTTCATAATAATTCCAACAAATTTTGCTTTCTAACCGTTCTTTCACATCAAAGCAAACCACTCTGTTTTATCACATTGATTTCTTGAAGACTCCTGAGTCCTCACCGATTTAAATTTAACGATGAAAACACATAAATGACCTATAAAAATATGCTTCTGGCTTTCAACTAATGAAGAAATGGCGTGGCAGAAGATAATAATTTACTGAAACTAAAAAAGAATTAAAAATTTAATAGGTATCTGTCTCAACAAAATACAATAATATTCATAATACACCGAAAAGTAAATATTTTATAACTAAAATATATAAAAGAAGAGAATAATGAGTAATACAAATGGATATGTATATATTGATGAACTTTTGAAGTATAATTTTCGTTTTAACAATGTGTACACTTATGCATATCTTGATTTTTCTATCACTTTGGAGTGACATGATGGTTAACATGTATCACCAACATTGAGTTCCAATTTTACACATATCTTACATCGACGCTTCTCATTTTTCTCCTCCCTGAACTCTTTCCCTAATTGTCAATAGATACACCAAAACTTTTTGTTACTTCACATCCCAGACCTGTAAAATATTTTGGTCAATGAACACAGTTGAGTTATAGTGTTTGATGGAGAGGAGACCTCAAACAAAATAGCACAAACTTGTAAAATATTTTACGTAATGATTTTGTTTATTTCCATTAATCTTTTTTATCAATGACAACTTCTTCGTATCCAATAAGAACATTATACCCTAGAAATATGTTAGAAAGAGATCTAATCACATGATGGGTTGAACATTTACATCTTAATATTCATTTTGAAATCCAATCTCCTTGTCATATTTCCAACTCAAGCAAAATAATGATATGTAACATTGTAACAATTTTATTAAAATGCTCTTAATATTTTCCTTAAAGGACAATCGACATGATTCACGAGTTCTTTGTTGTAAATAAAAAGTTATTAGCATTAAAAATATTTTAAAAATCTCTATGATAATTCTAAAAAATATTTTTAGAATCTTCTTATTCATTATTGGAATGCAATGTTATTTCTCTATTTTTGATTAATATAAAATAACTTTTTATTTTTTACATAGTTCAAGGTGGTAGCATAGTTTATGATATTGGAGTCCCATCACTAATAAAAATTTCATCATTATTGCTGAAATTTTACTGATAAAAAAATTATCGATAAAACGGATTTTATCAATGAATTTTATAATTTTTATTATCAATAAATATTTTTGTCAATAATAAATCCATGGCAAAATTCATATGGACATTTCTGTCGATAATGGACTGGTCAGTAAAATGGATATCAAAGTTTTCATCTATAAAGAGAAAAGGTTTCATGTACCTAAATGTTCCATTAGGGATCTTCCATTAGGACAATATCTATGTTGTTCTAGATCCTATTACAACTTTTGCTAGTGCTTGTTCTTCTAGACACTTTTTTAGGATGTTCTGATATGCTTATGTCTTACATCGGAACTTCATTCTATGATGTTGTGCTTTGCTTTAAATGCATTGCTTTAATAATGTTTGTTGATATCTGCTTATCCTATGAAGGATTTCTGTTCTTGTGAGAAAAAAAAAATGTATAGAAGAAATATGAAGTAATGAAAATACTCAAAACATGCGAGTTTTAAGAGCAGAAAGTTCAAAAAAGGGTAAAATTCTGTAGATGCTTTTTATTTCCTAATCATTTAATATAGGGTCGAAAGAAAAAGAATTGTATGATTAGAGAAACCTATTTTTGGAATTTCAACACTAACTGTTCGTGTAAGCTCATTCCATTTTATTGCTAAGTAGTATATAAAAAACTTAACAGGGAATGATTGGTTATCAGGTTTTCTTCACGGAAAATGTATTTAAGTTTAAGAACTCTTTCTGAAACCAATTATTAGATTGGTTATTTATGGATTTTAAATCGATTATAAACTGAAAATATGGATTTTAAATCGATTATAAACTGAAAATATGGATTCTAAAAATATTTATATTTTTTATTTCTTCTTTTCCTATATCTTTTTTATTTGTAAATCTCTTGTTTTGTTTTGTTTTTATTCTATTTTTGTTTATTGTTTTAAGGCATATTTTGTATCCACCGTATGTTATATCTATTTGTTTATTATTTCTTAACAAATTAACCTTAAAGGCCGTAAAAACTAGTATAGTGCCACAAATCTGAGGATGGCGATATTGTTAATCATGTGGAAATTTGAGAATAAAAATAATTAAAAGAAAGTACGAAGATTTTGATTGATATATTATATCTGTATAGGATTTAACTATCTAAAAGATAAGGAGGATTTAGAACTGCTACCATCAGAAAATAGTTATAGTGGTGCTTTTGGGTAAATATAATCCATTTCTTTTAGAGTTTTAAATTTTAGACATCACAATGCAACAAATTAAATTGTAACTTGCTCAATATGCAATTCTTTAGTGATTTGAATATAAAAACGATTGTTAGAAAATGAGTTGTAAGTTAATTCAGTAACTGTCGCATGTAAGTATTATTCTTGTCCCTTGTGCTACTAATGTTTGCGAATCATAAAGAGTGAAACATTTCCAATAAACAAGATTGCAGGATAAGGATGAGTGGTTAGGTCTGTATTACATATGGATGCATTAAGTGTCGGGAAATTTTTACTATGATCCTCAGTCAATACTGTTTGAGTTATGAACTCTGTTTCATAAATATAAACATTGCTAACCAACTTCAAAAGAGAATAATGATAATAAGACCTTAAAAATACAAAAAAGTTGATGCATGAAGAAAGTGGTGAATTCGAGATTAAAATATTTGCACTAAATAAGACTGTATTTGAAATGCTTCAAAAATAAGTGAGGAGAACCTGACGAACCAGACGACAAATATAGGCATATGAGAATTGGTGCATCGGTAAAGTTGTGTTTCTACTTATATGTTTACTTTTTTGTAATCAATATATATGTATTTAATGTGAGCAATCTTTTCCCAATCTTCACCTTCTTGTTTCTTGCACCGTCGTTCGAGCAACGGACAACCTACAATTGTGAGTTGTGAAATGGATTCGGGCATACCCTCCTCTGGCAAGCATTCGAGGAGACGACATTTACAAAGAAGCAATGTTTGAAGAGAGGATAGGTGACAGAGACCCTTGTAGTCCAGTTTCTTAAGATTTCGACAATCATATATATGGAGATTAGCAAGAGAAAGTGGGAGCAAACCTTCACCCGGAAAACACTCCACATCCACATTGTGAATATTCAAGACTTTTAGGGAAGGGTTGGTTCCCCAAGCGCCCTTTAGGGAGGCCACAAGTTTGGAGCAACACCAGAGACACATTTCTTTTAGATTTGATGGCAAACATCCCTCAGACAACTCCACTTCTGGACAACTTCTTATGGACAGATAATTAAGAGAGGGAAGAAGGATAGACATGCATTTAGGCATTGACTTCAATTTCTCCAATCCTGCAATAGAAAATGTCTTTAGCTGAGGTGCAAATAATCCTTCATTGGGAAATGATTCAAATTCATAGCATTGTACAATGCTCAAATGTAATAAAGCCGATGAAGAAGGGTGAGAATACAGCTGGAGAAACGGTTAGTCAAGGCCACGTGGCAAGTGGGGCAGAGGAGTGGAAAGGGAGCAGGGGCACAAGATCCAAAATACCGAACAAAAGACTAACAGAATATGTGTGGGGGAAATACTAATATATAGTTACGAATAATAATGTGCGGGGTATGGATGGATTATAGAAAATTCTCTCTCTTCTGTTTTTCTCTTCTGTCCATGAACATTCGGGCATTCTGTTTTGTTGCTGTTGCGTTATTTCTGAATTGACACTTCTTGTATTTGTGAATACCAATACGAAACCAGTGCTGTTGGATTATACTATTTTTGCTGCTATTGATTTTTTTTATCTTTCATCAAACTCTCCAAATGATTGTGAGGGTGCCCCTGAGATATCATCTGTAGGTTACGGCACTCCTGTAAACGAAGTTTGCCGAGTTTTGGGAACAAATCTAGAGGAAAGGTAGTGAGAGAGTCACAACCATGTCCAATATTCAATTCTACAAGGGAATGGTAGCAATGGTTAACGGGAATATTCATGCCTGGACAAGAATCAATAACCAAGTATTCAAGAGTATCAGATATGTGGGGCGGCCCAGTCATATCGAATGATAATGGCTTCATATTCATACATTGAATCTGTATGATCCTGGGAATCGAAGCCTCAAGTTGGCCGCAGTCGTTAACAGTTAGTTTCTTTAAATGGCAAAGTTTGTCTGGTAATTGCCCTTTCAGCTTGGGACAATTTGTCAGAGAAAGACTTTGAAGACTTGGAAAAGAACCGATCATGCACTGCCATTCTTCCCATTCCTTCATATCAGTAAAGCTCAACGTTTCCAAGGATGCAAATGCAGAAGAGCTATTTGCATAGAAATCAGCATCTATCCTTCCTATCCAATCAAGGCCATCAATTGTCAAGTGCTTCAGAAATGTCAAAAGTCCAAGGGAAGGCAACCATATGCAATGTTTACAGTTCTTCAAGGTTAAGGACACCACATTTGATAGATAATTATTGGATAACCAATGGGGAAATTGTGTGCCACCATAGCCATTGATTGACAAGTGCTTCAAATGTCTGGAAGGTTGTAGATTCTCAAATACTTCTCTTTCTTTTATTGAATCGTCATTGTTCCATTCCAAATTCCATTGTAAACTTAGCCCCTCAATATGTGTTTTCTTCAAATTTGCCTCACAGGGATTTGCGATATTTTCAAGATTTGTAATTGACAGAGCTCCATGAAGATCAAGTTCTCCTATTTGTTGAATACTGAACTCGCTACTTTTGCCAACCTCAAACTTGTCCATCCACACGTGAAGACTCTTCAACTTTTTTAAACACAGAGGAGCCTTTGTTAAAGTAGTTCCCATAAGTTCGAGGCGGCGCAAATTGCTTAGCTCATGCAAAGTCACTGGCAGCTCCTTCAAATAGGCACAATCGTTTAGCTTCAACTCTTGCAAGTTATAGAGTGAACATGTTGAGTCAGGAAGTCTCTCTATGTAGGTACCTGAAAGGTCTAATGAACGGAGATGTATAAGATCGCCTATAGAGCTAGGCACCTCAAAACGCCAACGCCATGATAAGACCCGTAAGAACTTAAAGTTGGAGATTAACTCTTCCATTGACATCTCACAATGTGCAGCATATAAACTTTGCTTTACTTGCTTTTTTCTTTTACTTTAAACAAATTTCCACCAACTTTAGTGAATTAGTGTCGTTATGTGGCTGGCTTTATGAATAAAGATGAAAGGATTGTGAAAGCAGAGTTTAGGTGTGATCTATTTTCTTCATAATGGCTTTAATTGACTCTTGACCACACAAATACTATAATCCGATTTTTCAATCCCTATTTTACATTTCTGTTTTTTCTCAGCGTACAATTTCCTCTACCTTCGTATTTTTAATTTTTTAATTACCTTGTGTTAATTTCTAATTATTCTTTTATTTAGACAGTGACAGAGTTGAATCAGTCATGATTCTATCCTGTTCTATATTTCTTGAGCTAGCTCAAATTTATTTAGAAAGGTTGAGTTTTATAAAAATAATAAATCAAAATTCCTTATTTTTATAGATAAAGTCGTAGAAATCATGCAGCGGAATGATTAACGTTTGGACAAAAACTAAGAGGGGGTGAATTAGTTTTTAATATTAAAATTAATACTGTATAATTTTTCCAAAATTTTACCGTTTAATTTAAACCTCAATTCCTTTAGATGCAATAGTAGATAAAATAAAGAGATAGGAAAGAAGATTTAACACAAGTATTTATAGTGGTTAAAATCAAAAGATCCTACGTCCAGGGGTTAATCTCTTTAAACAAATAAATTAACTCAATCACTAAAAATATCATGTTCAATCAGATAACAAAAGAATAGGGAAATGAAAACATCTCTATTGAAGACATAAGAGATGGATGTAACTTTCTCTGAATCAACATTTTTAAGTATTACCTATGAAAAAAATTTTAAAACAAAATTGATAGAAAATATGAGTTTTTTTTTTTTTTTTAGTGTTCCTTTCCGTCTAACCACTAAACCTCTTATCACTCCATTCCATGTAAGTAGCAAGTGCCAGCATTATGCAACTTTTTGTGAGAATACTATTTGAGTAATAAACTATTACACCAGATGTGGACATATATCTACAAAGGGATGGATATTGACTCATCTTAGGGATGGCAACGAGGCGGGGGGAGGGGTTTCGCTATCCCATACCCATCCCCGTAGAAAAAGTTCATCCCCATCCCCATACCCAAACCCATCGATTATCAAACTTTTTTCCCATCCCATCCCCACCGGGTAACGGGTATAATCTCGTACCCAAACTCATACTCGTTTTCTTACTACTTCAATATTAATTTTAATTAATTTTTATAAAATAATAAAAAATTACGGTAAAAGAAACACAATATTATCAAATATAGGAGGATGGTTGTTTCTTTGATATCAAATACTTTGAAATAAATTATAATTGTTTACATTTTATATTAGAATACCAAATAAAATTTCATCAAAACCAAAACATTTATTAAATTTGCAAACTACAAAAACCTAGTTGGTACAATTTAAAAATATTTTTAAAAAACAATAAAAGGAAAAAAAATATTCAAATTAAAATATATTTTAAATGTTTGTTTACTTCAATTTTTAAAATTTTAATGAATCTTTTTTTATAAACTAATAAAAGTTATAATACATCACTTGATTAAAATGACGCAAAAAACAAATAATAAACATAATAATAAAATTTTGACATAGATCTTATACCTTTTGAACTTCAATGTATGTTGGATGGTGGTAAAAAAATCATGGCAATTACATTAAAGTTTTATATTATAGTAAATAAGCGTTATTTATACAATTATAGAGAAAAATTACAGTATAATTGATAATGAGTTAGAAAATAAAAATAATTAGATAAAATATATCAAAATAATATTGTACATGATTAAAATAAACAACAAATAAAACTATTAAGAGTTAATAAATGTGTGTCTTAGAAATAATTTGAGAGACTATCGAAAGAAATCGCACAAACAAAATGTATAAGTAAGGGTATGATAAGATCAAAAATACCTTACAGATCTAAGAAACTTTTCAAATATCAACATATATACTCAATGGTTGAGAAATAACGAAAATTGTTTTAGCGAAACAAAAGTTCTTCAAATGAAACAAAAATTAATAACAATAAGTAAATAATTTCTTTTATATTACCTAGTAAATGAAAGGTTTATGCTATTAAACACTTAAATGTAGAGTATTAAACATTCTCATGTGAAAGAAAAATATACAATAAATAAAAATATTAAAAAATAATAAAAATATTCAAATGTGAGACATAAAATTTTTTAATTCACATACATCATTTCAACATAATTACATAAAGGTTATGATAAGATGAAAAATATATTGGACATGCGAATAAGTTTCATGACAAATCAAATAATTAGAAGAAATAAAAAATAGAATATATATATATATATATATATATATACACACACACACACACACATATATATATATATATATATATATATATATGTATATATATATGTTTATTTAATTAATTATGAATATTTTGATAATTTAAACGAGACGGAGATATGACGGAGACGGGTATTATGGCGGGGATATGTACATCCCCATTGTGATACCCTTTTATTATTCTTTCTTCTCCCATTTCCAGAGCACTGAAACCATACACCCACTCCTGCCTCTTCTCTTTTGCCTCACCACCACTCTCTACACTGTCACTCATAAACACTCTTTATCTAAATCCCTCCTCTTCCAATTGGAACAGATTCTGGAAGGGTGACCTCAACAGAGCCTCCTGCTGTCTCCCCTTTTAGCTTCCCTCCCTCTAGGTAAGTCTACATTTTCGTTTGGGGTTCAATTTTAGCTTAAAACTCGAAATTTTGTTTCTGTTCTAAGTTTGATCAAGTGTTCCTTCTTTCCCTGTGTCTTGATGATGAATTCTTTAGGTTGAACTAAGGAATTCTGCTTCTCCTCTCTCTAAAGTTGCTTTCACCCAAAGCATTCACCAAAAATAGGTAAGGGAAGTTAACTCTTCACTTAATTTTCGTGTAAAATGTGTTTCTGAGTGGATTGCATGATCATGTGTTTAATTGATGTTTGAAACTGCTTAATGTGTGAAATTGAGTTTTGGATGAATTTGTGTGGCTCTGCATGTGAAGAACAAATAGGAATCCTAGTAATTTCGCCCAGGCGAGCAGCTCTCGCTTGAGGGAAAATATCAGAGGGTCGCATCTATCACTGCGCGAGGTCTCGCCTAGGCGAGCTGGGGTCGCTTGAGCGAGAGATCCTCTCCTCTAAGCGAACCAGCTTAGCCTGAGCGAGAATTCGCTCAAAATTGTTGAGTTGCCACTGTAAGAGGTCTCGCTCAGGCGAGAGCAGCTCGCCTAAGCGAGACAACCCTCTAGCTCAGGTGAGATCCCCTAACTTGAGCGAGATTCACTGCAGAATTTGATTTCCTTCTCTGATTTAGATTAAATGAAACTGTGCTAAGTATATTGATGTGATAATTGTCTATCCTATATGTGAGTTTTATGAATATTAGTCAATGTGATGGAATTGTGTGAATTTGGTCTGTATGAGAATGTGATGGAATTAGGATTTTAAGGGGAAATTCTAAAGATGATGGTTTTAGTGAATGTAAGGACATGAGGACTCAATTTGGTGGTATCCTGACGCTCCTATAACCATTAAGACTCATATAGAGTATAATGGATTATGTCGGGAGGAGTAGCAGGAGGTCCTAGTCTATGGACCCGATCCGTCATAGACATGAAGGGGACTTACCCTGGGAGTGGTTGGGTGAATACCCCTTGTGCCCAAAACTCTGCAGAGTTTGGGAACCGTCACAGGTGCAAGCCACCAAGAGCTCCAATGTCACTTACATAATCCGGATATCGAGTCTAGAATTGTGAATGTGTGTTATGATGGTAGCGATTTGAACAATTCTGATAAATGTGATAAACCTTGATTGGTGCTAATTAATAAATTGCATGATTTCTCTTTATTTAAGTTAGCTTACCCTCCTTGCATATGTTTGTTCTGTGTGTCTTTCTCTTTTGCAATGATCGCCTTTAACGATTGGCGTGAGCAGCTAAAAGTGCAGGTGAGGACACACCCCTCCTGGATAGGAGTTGAGTTGTGACTGAGCGTTTCCAACAGTAGCCTTCACTCTTGTTTTGCTTAGATGGTTGGGTGTTTTGTAACCCCTTTTCTTAGTGTAGGTTGTATGTATAGGCAATACATGTATGATTATTTATGGATGACTGTATTGATACTTTATACCGGCCTATTCCTATCATCTGCCTTTGAATTATCATAATATGATGTTTTATTTGATAGCGTAAAAACTATTAAAACGGGATGTTACACCCATACCCATCCTCATACACAATTGAAAAAGTCGGAGATTCCTCATACCCATACCTATACCCAGTCAATGTGGAGATTCTCCGTCAAAACGGAGACCAATACCCACAAGAACAGATTTATTTGTCATCTCTGCTTATCTACAAAGTCCAAACCACTATTTTAGTCATCTACTGTTAAATCTATGAACATGTCTTGTACTACTTTTTAACCATAAATTTATTTTACGAACAATATACAGATGGCATAAACAAACAACTCGTAAGTACATTAGTTAGAAGTTGCTTATTACTCTCTTCAGATCTCCACCTATCAATTGGATTGGTTGAATTGAATGTGTCTGCAAAAACAAAAGTTCAAGGAATTTCAGCGGTTTAACATAACAGCTAGAAATACACAGTTAATAAACAATGCATTTTTTGTAGTGATTACAAGTAATTGTTTTGTGTGACTCATGCTTAAGTTATTTTATTTATTTCTAGTTTAAATTGTTTATATTGAACACTCTATAATTTATATGTCACATTAAAAGTAATTTTACGTTGTACCTAAAACATGAGATTCAATACAAAATCTGGATTCGCAATCTATACTTTATACATGATATTATCGTTATGTTGTTGTCTATCAAAAGAGTCTCTCGCAATCAGGATTTGAATGTGAATTTGGACGGAAGTAGTCGTGGATAAGTTCTTTAGTAGTTCTTTGGGACTGTTTGTATTCCTCCTTGAATCCATATGTATTCAATGTGCGCAATCTTTTCCCCGTCTTCACCTTCTCATTTCTTGTAGAGTTGTTGGAGCAACGGGTTGTCTGAAATTATGAGATGTGAAAAGGATTCGTGTAGATCCTCCTGTGGCAAGGATTGGAGTATAGGACACCTCCGAATAATCAATTCCTGAAGAGAGGAGAGGTGACACAGACCTCTATAGTCCAGTTTCTTAAGCATTGGACAATTATGAATCTCTATTTTAGTAAGAGAGAGCGGGAGCAAACCTTCATCTGGAAAAGATTCAATATCTTCACCTGAAATCCTCAAGACTAGTAGGGAGTGATTGCCTGACAAAGCTTCTTTCAGTGAGGCAACAAGTTTGGGGCAATTGAAGATATGCAATTTCTTTAGATTTGATGGCAAACATCCCTCAGAAAACTCCACTCGTGGACAATCGTCTATGATCATAAGATCAAGAGATGGCAGGTGGGCGCACATGCGCTTAGGCATTGATTTCAATTTCTCTGCTCCTATAATACAAATTCTTAAGAGTTGCAGTGCAAATAAACCTTCATTGGGAAACGATTCAAATTGAGAGCAGTTTTCAATTATCAGCCACTTCAAATGATTATGAGGGTGCCCCTGTAATATCGTTCGTAGGTTATGACAATTGTATAGTTCAAGCTCGCATAGTTTTGGGAACAAATCTAGGGGAAAGATCGTGAAAGAGTCACAACCATGAATGATTCGCAACTCTAGAAGCAAATGGTAATAATGGTTTATGGGAATATTCATCCCCGGACAACAATCAATACGCAAGCATTCTAAAGGAGTATGAGATACGAGAGGCCCTATCATATCAAATGAAGATGCCTCCATCTTCACATCTTCGATTTCTACAGCCCTTGGAATGGAAGCCACAAGTTGTTCACACTTCACAATAATTAGGTGCTTTAAATTAGAAAGTTGTTCTGGCAAGTGCCCTTTCAACTTGGGACAACGCTTTAGGGAAAGATGTTGAAGATTTGGAAAAGCACCTGTCATGCATTGCCATTCTTTCCATTCCTCCATATTAGTAAAGCTCAACATTTCCAAGGATGCAAATGCACAAGAGCTATTCCCGTAAAAATCAGCATCTATGCTCTCTATCCAATCAAGGTCCCCAATTGTCAAGTGCTTCAGAAATGTCAAAAGTCCAAGGGAAGGCAACCATAGACAATATTTACAACGCTTCAAGGTTAGGGACACCATATTCAATAGAGAATTATCAGATAACCAAGGTGGAAATTGTGTGCCACCATAGCCATTGATAGACAACTTCTCCAAATGTCTTGAAGGTTGCAGATTCTCAAGTACCTCTCTTTCTTTTGTTGAATCTTCAATGTTCCGCTCCAAATCCCATTCTAATCTTAGCCCCGCAAGATGTGATTTATTCTTGAAATCAGCTCTCAATGCACAACAGTTCACCATATTCTCAAGATTTCTAACTGACAGCTCTCCATGAAGATCAACTTCTTGTAGTTGGTGAATACTGAACTCACAACTTTTGCGAACCTGAAACTTATCCATCCATACCTGAAGATTCTTCAAATTTCCTAAATGCGGTGGAACCTTTATTAAAGTTGTTCCCATAAGCTCAAGGCGACGCAACTTGGTAAGTTCATACAAAGTCGAGGGCAACTTCGTCAAATGGAAACAGTGGTTCAGCTTCAAAACTTGCAAGTTAGAGAGTGAAGATATTGAGTCGGGAAGTATCCCTATGAAGGAACCTGAAAGATCTAACGAACGAAGATGTATAAGATCGCTTATAGTGTCAGGCACCTCTTCTACGTTAGTACACCAATCCAACGTTAAGTGTCGTAAGAACTTAAAGTTAGAGATGAACTGTTGCATTGAAATCCTACGAAACCCCAAAATGGATATAAATGTCCGTAGCCCTTCAGCATAATGTAAACTCTCATCATATTGAACATGATTGAGTACGATTAAAAAGTGACGGGTTTTCCTTGATACTCTTTTTTCTCTGTCAACTAAGTTATAGCAGATTTCACCAGAAACATATTTTGCTAAATCATTGAGAAGGTCGTGCATGACAAAATATGTTTTCTTGTCGGTAATTATTTGTTGAAAGAATGACCTTGATAATAGATCATTGAAGTACTGTTCACCCACTTCTTCTAGAGACTTACTTTGCTGAGAGCAATGTAGAAAATTTTGAGCCATCCATGAGAAAATTAAGCTCTCCTTGTCATACTGATGGTCTTTGGGGTATAAGGCACAATAAGCGAAACATCTCTCGAGATTAGAAGGAAGATGGTAATAGCTCAACAACAAAGCGGGCATGATCTTATTATTTTCTATCGGCAAGTCCCATATGTTGCTTCCCAATACACCTTCCCAATCAGAAACAGATGACTTTGTGCGTAAAAGACATCCTAGCGTTTCAAGGGCTAGAGGCAATCCTTTGCACTTTTCAACTATGTCCATGCCAATCTCCTTCAACTCAGAATTCAACTCACAAATTTCATCTTGGAATGCATGTTTAGCAAAAACTTGCCAACTGTGATCTTCTCGTAATTGCTTTAGTTCGTGCGTATTGTTTGACCCCACAGCAGAAGCAACTTTGTTACTGCGTGTTGTGACAAGAATTTTACTTCCCTTAGCCCCATATTTAAGAGGTGTTTGTAATGATTTCCATTGGTCTCGGTCTTCGTTCCACACATCATCCAGGACGAGGAGAAACTTCCTTCCCGACAATTTTTTTTTCAATTTTCCATGAACCATTTGTA
>Ga0214544_1004928_pt1 | contig 26342 bp, 19 predicted proteins | sample CNSS3metaG_FD_160074 | JGI IMG/M metagenome (GOLD analysis project Ga0214544, IMG submission 160074) | Root nodule microbial communities from cowpea collected in UCLA plant growth center, Los Angeles, California, USA - CNSS3 | ecosystem: Host-associated > Plants > Roots > Nodule | place: USA... | reverse complement strand
CGTTGAGAACTAATGGAATTAGAATAGTATAGGAACTAAGTTAATTAAAATCAAACTAGAAGTAATGATTACCTAATATAGTATAAATAGGGGTGGGGTAAGAGAAATAGAAAGCAAAAGAGAAGCTAGACAAAAGAAAACAGAGAGAAGCTGTGTGTGAAAGATAGAGAGGTTACGACAACGAAGAAAGAATTTTTATCGCAATCTCCATACAACCTTGGTGTGTTTTCCATAGTAACTAAGGTAAAGGAAGGAGACATTTATCATTTTATCTTTTTACGATGACTATTTTTATTTGTTCATAATTATTTTTATCTCTATATTACCTTCAGTGAGGTGTCCCTAACTTCATTCTAATTTATATTTAGTTCTCGTTCCTATTTATTTATTTATATTCATCTCCAGTTATGCACTGGTCCTATTTATTCAATTTATATTTACTCTTATTTACTTATTTATATTTATCTCTAGTTACGTATTGACCCTTTTTATTTATTTATATCTATTTTAATTATTCATTGATCCTATCTATTTATTTATTTATATAATTATATGGTTTAATATTAAAATAAAATGTATGATAAATAAAGATTTGATTATTGTAGTTGGAGGTATGACCTTGGGGATTTAAACGAGTTAATATTACTCAAGATGAGATGTTCTTAAGTTACTTTGTTGGCCATGAGCTCATTTATCCTGACTAGTCACTACAAAATTAATCAATATCTTTATGAAAGTATAATGAAGATCCCGTTTTATGGAATTGGGAGAATTTTCATTTCATTTTATTTTATTATGATATGCTGTATTTTTTTTATGTGATATTTGTCTCACTTCCCTATTTTATGATTGTGTGTGAAAAACAAAATTTTATAACATTATCATAGATGGCTGCTCTGAACATGCCTGATCCCTTCTTCGCCGACATTGTGGCTGTTTTTCCGGGAAATGCATGGCAAACCAATGCAGTGAATAATTTTGTAACATTTCAGTGAACGGGAAACTCTACCATTACTTTTCTCTCTGCTCTGAATGCGCCGATTGTCATCGAAGGACAAATCGGAGTTACCTTTTATTTACCCCCAATAGTCCAAGTGAACCCTATCCATAACTTTTTCCCTCCACCTGTTTGAAAGCCAGTTTATGAGGGAAAAACTGTAAATAAATAATACTTTTCCCCTTCTAGTGTAGGAAATTAAGATGTACTAAACGATGTAGATATAACATGCATACAGTACTGTAAATATGTATATATATATATATATATATATATATATATATATATATGTATATATATATAAATATATATGTATATATATATATGTGAGTATTTTAAGTATAATTAGATATCATCGTATAATTTTGCCTTTAAATTTTATAAGTATATTGTAGAAAATAATAATAATTAAATGAAAAAATTTGTTTTTTTTTTATCGTCACATAGATTCTCATACATCTTGCTCTCTCATTCAAAGTTCTATTCATTTTTTCTACCACATCGTTTTGTTCTGGTGTTCCTAGAACCGTCTTGATCATTCTAATCTCGTTCTCTTAACAAAACTCCTTGAATTGACTATTGTCATATTCTCCACCATTATGAGACTTCAAACATTTATTCTTTAAACTTGTTTGAGTTTCAACCTCCTTTTTCCAACTTTTAAACACAGAAAACACATCAAATTTATTTTTAAGAAAATAAACACATTCCTTTCTTATAGAGTCATCAATGAAGGTTATGTAATACTGTGAACCTCCAAGAGATTTCACTGGAGCTGGCCCCTAAACATTTGTATGCACTAGTTCTAGTATTTCTACTTTAGACAACTTACTTGTTTTAGAGAAGCTAACATTTTTCTACTTTCCAAAGATACAATGTTCACAAGGTCCAACATCAACATGTTTCAAGTTAGGTATTTTACCTTTTGAGACCATGAGCTTCATTCCTTTCTCACTCATATGCCCAAGCCTTTGATGTCATAAAGAGGAACTATTGCCAACTTTTGCAACTGATATCATATCCTCATCTATAATCATGTAAATAGATCATTGCTTCTTTCCACGAGCAACAACAAGATTACCTTCCATTACCTTCCAATTCATTACCTTCCAATGTCCATCTCCAAAGGTGGTGTAATGCCCCTTCATCATCCAACTGCCCTATAGATATTAAGTTTCTCTTTAAGGTAGGAATATGTCTGACATTATTCAAAGTCCACACACTTCCATTAGAGGTTCTGATATTAATATCACCTCTTCCTATAATATCAAGAGATTTTCCATCTGCAAGGTAGACCTTCCCAAACTTTCCTGGAACATAGTTAGATAATAGTTCTAAGGAAGGTGTAGTATGGAATGACGCACCTGAGTCCATAATCCATGAGTCAATAGAACTATCTAGACTACATAATAATGCATCTTCAATTTCATCAGTTGTTGCATTTGTTGATTGATCATCATCTTGCTTCTTGTTGTTGTTATGCTTCCTTAGAGCCCTACATTGATTTGTAAAGTGACCCCTTTTCTGACAATTCCAACAAGTGATATCATTTTGAAATTTTGGTTGTGATCTCCCTCTTGACTTTTATCTGCCTCAACCTTAATTACGACCTTTATGGCTACTTCTTCCTCTAGTTTAAATACTCAATGCTGAACTAAAACTAGAACTAGAAGATTCCCCTGAACTTTTCCTATGAACATCTTTGCTTAAGATCAACTCACGGATGTTATCAAGCTTCAACTTACTATTGCTTGCAGAATTACTAATTGCAGTAACAATTGCACTCCAACTTTCCAGAAGAGATGATAATAAAATTAATGCTTTCACCTCATCATCAAATGTTATTTGCACTGATGTCAACTGCACAATAATTGTATTAAATTCACTAATATGATTAGTAATCGAGTTACATTCACACACTTTTAGGTTGACTAGCCTGCGAATCAAATACATTTTATTAGTTGTAGATGGCTTCTCATACATATTTGATAACGCTTTCATCAAATCTATGATTGTGTTCTCGTTCATGATGTTGAACACAACATTCTTGGCTAATGTCAACCAGATCACACCGAGTGTTTGTCGATCTAACAAATCCCATTTTGACTACGCCATGTCGGTTGGCTTCTGCCTTGTTAAGGGTAGATACAACTTCTTCTAATACAGGTAGCTCTCTATCTACATCTCCAGAACTCAAAGTCACTGTCATCAAACTTCTCAATCCTCACCTTCCATTCTTCCAATGTCATTGCTCTTGCTGCTTTTGGCAAAAGCTCATGTTGCCTTTGACGAAAGCTCCTACTACTTTTGACCAAAGCTCTCACTACTTCTCTAAACTGAGATTTCCAAGAAGAAAAAGAAACCAAATCTTTTCTGATGTGGAATATCAAACAATGTTGCAACCATAGAGCATACTAAGAAAAAATGGCTCTTGATACCAATTGTTAGGAACAAGGCAATAAAGGAAAGAATAAGGAGAGAAAAATAAATGACACAAGAATCTAATGTGGTTCGGCGTACAATGTGTATGCCTACGTCCACGACTACACTAGAAAGTATTTTTATTTCTGGTGTATTTCAAGCTTTACATAGGGCCTCCTATATAGTAAAATAGAGAACCACATCTCATAATTCTAAGCGGTGTGGGACTAAATCAAGCACCATAATACTAACATATGACATAGTTCCTATGAAAGCTTGTCATATTTTGTTAGGAAGGCTTTGGTATTTTGACAAGAAATCCATACACAATGGTCATATAAATGAAATATCCATCACTCACAAGGAGAGAAAGTTTGAACTTCATCCTCTCACACCATCTCAAGTGGAAAAGGATCAAGTGCAAATGAAAAATAAGAGAGAACAATAAAAAGATAAAAAGAAAAGTCATGGCACTAAGCACACAAAAGTGAGATCAAATGTTTTAAGTGTCAAAGTAATTCACATAACTCTAATGAGTGCCTCAACAAAACAATACTCATGCTAAGGGCAAAGGCTTGTGTGAAGATTTAAAAGATGCCTTCTTTCTGTCTTCCTCTAGTATAATGGAAAGAAAAAACCAAATAATACCTTGTCATCAATTCATTAAAAAGGGAAGTCACTCCAAAAGCACATGCATTGGACACAAGGCAAAGAAGAGCTTAAAAGGCAATGCTCCCAAACTCCAATGCCTTGATCATTCATTTGATTAGATGTGTATGATCCTTGGGAGCTACAAGCTTTGGAAGATTATTCTAATAACACTTACTTTGTGTCTTTTTTTTTGTAAAATAGTATTTGACCTCGAGCGAAGAAAGCCAAACATCTTCAGGAGGAGGAACGATGTTCATGTGAAAACTTGAAGATTTGAGGACAAATCCTTTTGAAGAAGAAGAGGATGATGGCATACCCCCTAACCATGACTAAGTGTAAGAGCTAGAAAAATAATTATAATTCTAAGGGATAATTGGAAGTGAGGAATATTAACTGAATTAATGTGTAAGTTCATAAACAAAGGTGAAGAGTAGCACAATTGGTTAGAACCTTACCATGAGATTTGTTGGTAATGAGTTTGATTCTTATGTGTGCATTGGAACAATTATATTTTTTCTGTTATTTTGTAATTGCTTAGGAAGTGATTGTGTGTGTGCTTGAATGTGACCTATGCCTATAGGGACTTAACAAATTTGAATTGCCGCGTTTAAAATTGTTTTGGTAGTTTCTCTTGAATGCATTGGATGTGTGGGTACATTGTAATCTTGTTGTGTGTGTGGATTGACAAGAAACACATGATGGTTGATATGGTTTGGAGTGTTACTTGAGTCATGGGGGTTGTGAGTTCAAATTTTAGCTAAAGCAAAAAGGGTAAAATGGTGTATTTTTTTAGTAAACTCGTGATACACCTAGAAAGGCAAAAAGTTGAGGCATATACATTTTATTTGGACACATGCGCTATGGTTAAGACTGAATAATGAGAATTCAATAGGAGAGTTAGTGCAAAACGATTAAAACCAAAATAAGTTATTTTTATTTTATTTTTAACTTAATTTAGGCAACTTAATGGTTAGTAAGGTAAGTCAATTTTTTTTTTAAGAGGAAGGTATAGATAGAGTAAGGAAAAACGTGAGTTTGGAAGAAGAGAAAAAGAAAGGGTTATAGATTTGCGAGGTAACGTTGGATTGAGAGCAAATGAGGGTATAGCAAATAAAGGTGATCTAATTTCAAGAATTCCAGGTAAGGTGTGTTAAGCCTTGTCCTCTTTTATTTTTTTGGTTTGATATATGTGGTGTGTAGTTTTCTTCATGGGTTGAAAGGGAAATGTTCTAAGCTGAATTTTCTGCATTGATTTATGATGGAATGTGGCATAAAATGGTGTCTCCTGGCCTTGGGAACGGTTAATCTTGATGAATTAGGTAAAAATTGTAATAAGAGGAATTGTTCTCTTTTGTGTGTGTTAAGTACATTGATGTGGATTGTATGATGTCAATGTGTTGTGATATAGGTGATGATGAGGCCTTAATGTGCCTGATTGTTGATTTATGTGTGTCATGATGAGAATTAGTATACATATGTATGGAATGGTATGATGTGGCATGACGTGATGAGATGTTGCATGAATGAGTATACATATGTGATGTGACAGTATGAATTTTCTTATAGTCGTAAAGCTAGGATGGTTTCTTTACCTAAAGGACTTTGTCAAGTCAGGGTAAAAGGGTTTCGTTCCTTCGTAAGTCTTTAGCATGAGCTTAACAAAAGTGTTCCACCCAAGATTTTGTCGAGTAGGTAAAGTTATTGCTAGTAAGTCTATGAAAAGCAAGGGAAAGGACTTTTCCAAGAGGTGTTGGTGCATAGGAAAAGTATAATGGTTGGCTATAAGAGAATGTCATACCGTTAATATTACTAGGTGGTAATATTCTGATAAGTTCAAGTTGTGGTGTTGAGAACATGTATTGGCAGATTTTTTTATGAATGAATTATGTTACATTATAATATGTTACGTGAGTTATATGTTAATATGTTTGTTATGTGATGTGATACATGATAAGCTCACCCTTGCATGTTTGTGGATGTGGCTTCCACCTACGATGATCGTATGACTTACATTGTAAGGGAGTAGATGTTGATGCAGATGCAGATACAGTTGGAGAGACTTAGCTATGAGGAGCTCTTGGGGCATGGGAAGTTTTGATTTGACCTTTGAACGATTTTTTTATGAAATAAAAAAAATGTAATAGTGTAGTGGTTGAGTTCTCATTTGAAGGATTTGAGATTAAGTCTCATTTTGACGGTTTAAGTTATTTGTTTGGAGGAACTATATATCTATATTGATGAATAAAGAGGTTTTGAATGAGTTTTTATCAAGTGTTATTTTGGGAAATTGTGAAAAATTTCTATTTAATAGGATGGTATCAGAGGTTGTGCTTCACATTTTAAACGAAACAAAACTTACACATGGCATCTCAAAAAGGGTGTTACACTAAGCATATTCAAGAAGAGCTAGGTCATCTATGCAAGGTGAAACAAAGCTCTTTCTCTTATGTCATTTTGGAACACATCTAGTAGAGTAGAAATATTTTAGACCTTATATAATGAACCAAGTAGTGTAACATTTCCTTTTTAAACCTTGTATTAAAGGCCAAGTAGTGTAGGATTTTTGGTCAAACTTAGGTAAACAAAAGTCAACACATAGAGTTGACACAAGATCTGTGCCTAACTTAAGACTAATCATGGGTTATTAAGTTTTGTAACCCTGGGGGTCAAGGGTGTCCCACTTTAAGAGAGTTAGCCATATGGCAAGCTCTTAATGGAAGTAGTAGGCATGTGTCATTTTGTTAGTGGAGTTGCTTTTTGAAAAAGTAATTTTGACACTCTAGGAATGGAGAAACCTTTCTACAAGTAGTGGCCACATGTCGTCCTTTTAATGGAGAGGATTTCTAAACATGTAACTTTGGGATATGTAATGAAATGGTGTTAAAATATTAAGTCATTCTTAACTTATCTCTAAGTCAAGCTAGAACATTCCAATTGTCTCTAAGTCATGCTGGAACATTCAAAGTTGACCCAATCCCTCAAGAGAACCATCCTCCATCCCACCATAAACCAAGAGCATCCTTCACCCATTTTCATAGCTTCTGTGCATTCACTTCCATTATTGTTATCTTCATGCTTTGGTACAACTTAACTTAAGGAGGTTCTGTCATGCCCTCTCACGACGAGATTTGAAAAACAGCTTATGATTAATTCTTTGGTTTTCTTGAATTGATCTAGGGATCTAAAACCTCATTTATAGCTGCAGTGAAACTCTTAAGGTTATATTTGATTTCATTAGCAACTCATGTAGCTTTCCACGAGTAAAACCAACAAACTAAGGATACAAGCTATTACACAATTTGTGTAATGTTCGCCACATGCTTGAGTTAGCTTTGATGGAAAACTACAGCTTGCAACTGCTTTCTTGTTGAATCGTGGAACTACACTCTCGTTTCCATCCAAAATCCAAGGAGAATGTAAAATTTAAATTCCAAATTACATAAAATATAACTTTCCATTTCGAAATATATAATTTAGAATGTAAATTTTATAATCTAGATTAGTGTTATTAATAACGAATAACAAAAAATATCAGATACCCTATTTCCAAATTATGTTGAAAATATTAGAATTAAAAGAAATATAATATATAAATATAGATAATTAAAAGAATTTATATTTTGTTTAGGAGAATGTGAAAGGTAGCGACTGTCCGTGAACAATAGAGGCTGGCGACGACCGGTGATGGGCGATGGCTACTGACGATGAGTGACAGCAACCAATACTAAGCAGCAAAGCCAGCTCAAAAAATAGAAGATAGACTTAAAAAGGGTTAGTAGGAGTATTAGGTTAAAAGAAATGTTTATTGAGCTTGGCCCAATTTTTAATAAAACATCAGTTGGGCACCCACTTAATACACAAGAAAGAGAACAAGCAAGGTTTTTCTGCCCATACTTCTTTACATGTGCCGTCTTTTTCCATTTCACACCCACCACCCGTTATGAAAAAAGCGACCGCCATAAGAAAATCGCATCGCCACCGATTTCCACCATGAACAGTACAGAGTTTTAATAACACTGGTCCAGATTGATAATTCAAGATATAAAAATATATGTAAGATTTTTTGATTATACAATCCGAACTTAAATTGTAGAATAACAGATAAAGGATATAATTGGTATTTTAAAGATCCGAAAGAAAACATGAAGGTGCAGGAATCAATGACGTTTTATAAGTATGCTGATGACGCAAACCAACTCCTATCGAATTGAAAACTACAATGAATTCCAAACGCACTTGATGCTAGGATTGGTGGTCATCCAAAACAGATACATGACTAACAGCTATACGACGATTTAATGTATTGATAGTTATGGTCAGAATATCCCCGAGTAGCCAGTAAACCAATCAAAATTTGATTGTCACTTTTGGGTCACATGACAATTTACATTCTCTTCTGTATTAAGTTAATGAATACGCAAAATATATATATCTCATAAGAAGCACCATGAACGTAAAGCCAAAGTTTCCAAGAGTCCCTTCTCCTAACAATTAAATAACAAGAAAATAAATAACTAAAAAGTCAACAATCTGGAGGGTTGACCAATATGTGCTCAAGCCTGACTCTAAGTTAGAGAAGTTTCACTTTTTCTTTCTTTTCCTCAAAAAAGGCATACCACTGAAAACTCCAGCGGAGGCTCCACTATTGTTATGAGCATTCTCAGGTTTCAAGATCTCTATGTCAGAATGATCATAACTACTAGTATTTACAAGGTCATTTGGCTCTATACCAAATTTATAAAAGTCTCCTCCACCACCTATCCCATTTTCAGACTTTTCAGTGCCAGAAAATAATATATCTGAACTATTTTTATCACGGTTAGTTTCATCCAAACAATCAGAAAAGTGTGAAAAGTCTTGAGTAGAATCCACTGTGGCAGTATTGACATCGTCAATTGTATCGGGCTTGTCTGTGTCACCATCATCTAAACAGAATCCACCTCCCATTTTAAGGTACTCATCAGAAGAGTCATGATTGCCAGTAGAAGAATCATGATTGCCAGTACTAGGATCATTAGTTTCACCTGCATGCATGAAAAACGGACCTTCTGACTTGAAAGGGTCGGTTGGCGAGTTCTCCCTCGAAGGAAAATTCATTGCACTGAAATCTGTTGGACCATCTTCAGATGCAGCATGAATCTTAGATACATTTTCTTCAGTTGGACCAGTCTGATTACTATGATCAAATACATCATCGGCATCTTCATCTTCAGGATCTTCGACAGAATAGTTGACAGGTTTCCGAGATCGCAATGACTGCAAAGTACACAAATTATAAGTGAAACATTCTTATTCATTTTCATACTTTTTTTTTCTAATGAGACCACATTCAATCATCTTCAAATGTTTTCAACATACTATAGAATTTGTCTCCTTCACTCTGTTTTTTGACAGTGTTAAGATGATGATTCTGTTTTACTTGAGAAATTTCTCATTCCCATTCTCTTAAACGAGACACTAATAATATAAGTAACCAAATTAAGATTACATGCTGACAACTGACAAGTAATAACAGGTTTAAATCAAGTTTATCAGAATGGTGGGTTACTTTTTATTTATTATGATTTGATTTAGCACTGAACATAAGTGTGGATCTATCCTTTTACATTTAGGACTTCATAAAGTTGAGATGACTGCAAGCACCAAAGGGCAGCTGTCTGTTTATTACTTTATTATTAGTGATCAAGAGAATAAAGGAAGGTTGTCAATAAAGAAACGACTTGATCACCGTATACTGTCCTATTTGAATATACTTCTCGACAAGTACTTGTAAGAGAAGAAAATAATGTAAAACAAATTGAGCTTCTAACATAAACTAAAATCAATTTGCAAGCTTAACTTTTGTAGAAGCCCTTTTCATTTAACTTCTCCAAAAGCTAAGGCACATAAGTTGAATATAGCCTATGGAGAGACTCAATGATAATACCGTGTTTTTTTGTCTCCTACATGTACTGGATAAATTTATCCAAACAGAGCTTATACATCTTTCATTTCATAAATCAGAAAAAACAAGATTAAGGGTTTACCTTTCTCACGTGTTTTGGAACCTTATCCACATGCACTCTTGGTCCCTGATCATCAATGTCACTGCTAGCAGATGAGGATTCAAACCTGAGATTCTCCTTGTCCCTTCCTCTTTTTATTCCCATACCTCTATGTCTTCCTCGGCCACTTGTATTCCGAACTAATGCCTTACCATCACACTGTTCTTCTGTCTGTATACTTGGCTGTAAATTCTCCATCTCTGATGTACCAGGTGCTGAAGACGGATCATCATTGACTTTCTTTTTCTTTGACTGTTCCTTGGCAATAGTATCAGTCTTCCTTTTCGTTGACTGTTTTATTGATTTCCTTTGATGTTCAAGACTTTTGTCTGTTCCCCCTGAAATCTTTGATGTGCTATCCTCGGGTTCTCCCCCAATCTTCCTACTCTTGGACAACTCCTCCGCAGAATCATCTATCATATTTGAAGGCAGCTTACCAGTTATTCCTTTTACTGCCTTCTTAATTCTTTTGCTACGGATTTTTGCAAATCTCTCATTAAAACTGTAAAATGCTTCCAATCGCAATTGAGTCTGCATTAAAAGATTAACGTTTTAATAATAATATGAAGATTTGAGAAGACACTAGACAATCAACAATTGAAAAGCTTGCTTATATAGTGATCAAATTAATGTCAACTTTTAGTACAATAAAAATGTCAGTAAAAACTGGGAGGAGATTACTAAAACAAAGTTTCTAACCTCACGTTTATTATACTCCTTTAACACAGGTAATAGCAATTCATCTGCTTTCTGGCCAATCCAGCCAAATTTCTCCCAGCACAATCTGTGGACAGGAAGTAACTCAATTTCCAAGAATATACAAATATATTACCTGGGTTTGATAGAGAAAGATTAAGTAAATTCCAAAAGTGAAAACTCTCAACTAATCCCAACCCCCTAAAGGGCATGGCATTGTATCAGGCAAGGTGGATTTTTCAAATGGAAAAGTCAGCATTTGAGGAACAGAAGCACCAATAGATGAATAGATGAAGAGAAATGAGAGACAGGCCAGTTGATTTAACATAAGTTATAGAAACAAGAACATTTAACATATAAACTCACTTCCGAAGAACAAGATGATCTGGCTTTCCCCATGTGAAAGGCTCGGTTGATTTATCAACTTGTGGAGAACAATAAGCAGATATAACTGTTTCACTTGGAAAAGAAGAAGGGATATGCCAATTCTTGCTAACATTTCTCTATTAAAAGAGAAAAAGAAAGTCACAAACAAAGATGATCTAATAAACGCAAAACTATATTCATTATTTTAACGGAGAGCACCAAAGGCTGTAAATCAATTACATGCTTATTGAAGAAAATTTGCCTTGTTTCTTGAATGTAATCTGGCAACTCATTTTCCTCTAGGGAATGGGGGAGGTTCTGCTCTGATGGAGACTCTTTTACATCACAATTTAAGGAATTTATCTTATCTTTTGCTCCTTTCTTTTTGGTATTTGATCCAGTTTTTGCATCCAACCTTCCAAGGATGGTGGGATCTGGTGACTCAACCCATTTCCGGAATTTCAAGAGGCCCTCTTCCTCAGGGAATGCATTCAAAACCTCAATAGCATTAACGATGCCAATCCCACTACATACATGCAGCAACACAAAATTATCTAGAGAAGTTCATAGATGCAGAATATATATGTGTGTATGTATATATATATATATATATATATATATATATATATATATATATATATATATATATATACACACACACACACATAATATACATAAATATACAAGGACATCTACTAAATATTTTATTATAAAGAGTAGGACAGAAAAGTCGGATGTAGAAGTATAGTAACATCTTTAGCCAAAAGGGATTGGGTCACTACTAACTAGTCAAGTTCATATATGCAGAAACTTATATATATACAACCTTACTAGAAATAAATACATGGAAGGACATCTACCAAATGTCTTATTTTTAGGAGTTGGATAAAGAAAAGTCAGATATAGATGTATAGCAACATGTCATATCAAATGAGATCGAATAACCTCTAACTAGCCAAAAACATACTCTAGAACAAGGTAAGAATGGTCACACCTTACACCTTCAGTGTAATCACTCCCAAGAAGTAGAGCCATGCGTATTAATTTTTCTCTGGTCAGTCCAAGCTCCTTCTCAATGTCCTGAACCAATCATAAAGAAAGGCATGAAAACAAAATGTTATTACAACTGAAATTTATTTACATCTACAGTATTTAGCAAATCTAGACCTCCATGAAGTATGTCTCTACATATTTTCGGTCATCAAATATATTTTTGTAAACACTGCGTGCCCCAAATAGAAGGACATCTGAATCATCGGTTACAACACCATCAACTAGTTTCTCAAGTTCCAAATATGCACATTGAGCTTCTGCTTCCATTGGAGCAATAATATAAGGCAAGCCAAACATTTGCAGTAGTTCCTACAGAGTGTCAGATGCATCAGAAACATAAGGGATCAACACACTTAATCCATGGAAAATCACTACTGATCAATGGCATTTGTTAATGATAACTGATATATAAAGCCACAGTGTAATTCAAAAAACTTGCAAATGGATTCCTGAGGTGGTAGTAGTAGCAGTAGTAATACAAATAATACTAATAATGATGATGATAGATGAAATAAAAATAACAATTTTGCTATTAATAATTATAAAAAAAATCTTAATATCCATTGTGGGGATACTGACTTCATCCAATTGACACACGAATTGTTATTAGGCTTATTTGATCACCAACTATCAGACTATTATTAGACCATTCATGGATGTTTCAGTTTAGGAAAATTCACATGTAAAATGTCTAATCCTCAACGTAAGTGGAAGTGTTAAAGATTCCACATCATCCAATGATATAGTAAAATAAAAAAATATATAAGTAGGGGTATTAATTGTTTGGGTGCCTTCCAAAATTTCAAAATGAATTTTGAGGCAAGAATTGACATTGAGAACCATAAATGTTTAACTTTCTCTGATAAAAGAATTGATTGTGGGTGACAGATCGGTAAATGTATCTGAACTTAGCCTCTAAAAGTGATTCTAAAATACCATTCATACAACATCAATTATTTTAACCTCACTTTTAAAATATCCCTCCCAAACACAGATTCTTACAAACCTTTTTCAAAATCAATTCATTTACAATAAATTCAACCAAAATCTACAACAAATTAGTTCCTAAATTGGATGAAAAAAATGAAAATCAAAGTAATACGTTTTATGAAATTTAATAACTAGTCACAATATATATCACATGTATTATAGATCAGATTCAGTTCAGCACCTGACATTCAGTGAATAATTCACTGTTTACTGATTCTGCATTCCGCTCTAGCTTCCTCTGCTCATTCTCCAGGTTAATATATTCTTGACCAAGAATTTGAATTTCTTCCTCCAGGCTAACCTCAGTTGCTAGAGCATGAAAACCCCCTAGGCTATTAACCGTATCACTGCCATGGCTACTGTTCCCTGTGTCAAAGAAATTTCCGTCATTTCCCTTTGAAGCCAAGTTTGGCTCAATAAGGTCTTCTGTTACTCCTTTCAAGGATGACTCCACCAAATGAATAGTGGGTTTGGTAGTGTCAATAGAATTACTAAATGGTTCAGGTTCATTAATATAGTTTTTTTTTCCCTCTTCAGTTGCGCCAACTAGAACAGCCTTGGATGTATTCTTATGATAGAAAGACACTTTATCATTATCATGTTTATCAAATAACTTCTCTGCAACCATCGGGACCTGGTCCTTGGTCATTATATCTGTATCTGAAATCGAATCTTCAGAACAATGGTGACTGTCCCTACTGCATGTTGTGTCAATCAATATCTCAGTTTTATCTGAACTAAAAGTCACAGATGGCTTTGACGGACTTCCATGAAAAGGGAAAGTTTGTGCATTATTTACGGAAACAAAATCATGCTTTTTATCTTCAGTTTCATGTAATTCCTTTTTTTCAGTACCATCTTCCCGACACAAAGTGAGTCCCTCCATTTTATTTTCATTATTCAGGAACCCAGTGTTCTCATTTAAAGCCATTCGGTCAGAATGATCACCGTGTTCAAAATCATGATCCAATTTGTTCTCATAAGTATTTGAATGCACATCAACCAATGACATACATTTGTGTTTTCCATCCCCTGCACTTTCAAGACTTCTCCTTATTGCCTCTTGCAAATTGGACTCCTCCTCCAACTGCCCTCGGGATGCATATTTTCCTGACAGTAAGCTGCTGTTAGCACCATCACAATCTCCTTCCTCCCATTCCACTTCACTTTCATTATTATTATCATCGTCTGCAACAGAAGGCTTCAATTCCACCTTATCATGTTTGTGAAAAACAGTACTCTTACCTTCAACAATTCCTTCTTCCCAATCAGAATGAGAAGGATGCACTGTTGCTGCAGAATCATCAGTGCCAAAGATCGCCACTGGATTTCCTCCTACTAAACTAGAAAATATATCATCCTCACCATTTGCAAACTCATTTTCGTGACCATATTCAAAAGATATATCTATAGAAGCACTCTGGTCTAGCATATTTTGTTCATTCTGCACATTCTCTCCAACTAAGTCAACATTCACCTCTTTTGATTTATCAACAAGCTGGATCCCAGAACTTTCTGATGAACCCTTATTTTCTCCATTTTTCATTGTTCCAATATTTGAAGCCTTGTTCACATGTGCTCTTTCCTGCTCAAACTCCTTCATCAAATCCAAATTTCTTTGTATATCACGGGTCATACGCATCCCCATTGCTCTCAATCTACTTACTCGAAATCGACCTCTCTCGTCAAGATATGTCTGAATATTTTCATCAGAAGGCTCGCCAGGTTCATTGCAAACCAATTCACTTGATTTATTAAAATCATTTCCAGCCACAATGCCATTTGCAAGATTCTGAGAATGATGTGCTCCTTGTGCCTTCTGTTTTGTACTTTTATTTTTCTCTAAGCTGGTGGAGGTAAGTTCACTGCCATATTAAGGAATGCAAAGGCCAAGGGAGTTGTCAATTGAATTTCACAAGATATCATAATACACAGGAAAAGCACCCAACCATTTTTAAGACTATTTTACTAGGACTGACTGACAATTTATTCAACTATGGAAATATATTGAGAATAAGATTACTCACTGTTTATCACCAGTAAAAGATGATGAAAATATATATTCTCTGTTGGCTTCAGATGCAATCCGTGAAGTCTGTACACCCTCTACTCCTCCTCCAGCTGCAGCTTTCTGCACTTCATTTATCTCCCGTCTGAAAGCAACAGTTTTAAGGTAAGCTTGTATTTGTAGCTCAGAGAATTTTGCTGGATCCTGGAAGGAGCCAATTGAATGACATGTTTAGTTCAGTGTGCAATCACAACTAGTACAAAGGCGAAGTAATTCTCATGCCAAAATGAAAATAAAATAATAACAGTATCAATGTCATCAAGAATAATTAGATACACAACTATCCATGTTTTACATTTTAACTATCCATGTCAACTCTAAATAGATACACAACTATCCAAAAGATTTTCAATATTAAAAATATACAAGTTTTACATTTCAACATATCAAAATTACATATGAATTCTTTCCACAAACCTTTTTGACTTTCTGATACTTTTGTCTGTTCTCAGCAATTAAACGCTCCCTCATCTGCAGAATAATTATTCAATCACTCATGACAGAATAAAATGTAAGAGGCACTTGAGCTAAAAAATACTTTTAAGAACTCAACCTGAACAAGAAGGTCCAGCTGCATTGATGGAGGCAATGAGGCTAAAACAAGTGGATCAACTTCACCATGCACAGCTGGCTGAAAAAAAGAATACAAAACCTCACTACGCATAGCTGGCTGAAAAATATAAAACAAATAAACTACTTTTTTATTTTTTATGCATAGATTACACATCAAATCATGCGTTTTAGGTACGGAGTTGGGGAAGCAAGGTGAAGGAAGTGCACAGTTAAGTGTGTTCAGTATTTGTAGGACAGTTATATCATGTAATGTTCGACAGTTACATGTACGTTTCTTAAAAGGGCCATGTAATAGACTTTTAATTGATTTTGTAAAATTAATAGTGCTTGAAGGAGGAGACTCACTGCTGCTGCTTAGGCCTGTGTTAGTGTTATGTGCTACAAATATGGATTAATTCTAGATTCCTTTCAATTAGATCATGCAGATTGTATTTTCAAACTCAAGTCTAATACAAGGATTGATACTAGTGCAATCAGGAATCATTCTCGTTTTCTATTAAGATGACTAAAATGGAAAATGACCAAGAGCTGTCACCTAAACTCTCAGCACAAACTAAACGAACTAACTGAAAGTCATAGATGTCTCAAAATATAGACTGACCAGTATCATCTCTTCATCTTCGTCATAGTCAACATCCTCTTCCTCCAAAGTGGAAGCCCCAACAGAAGTTGATGCATTATTTACTAACTTGTCATTTTCCTCCAGAGCAATAAATGCAGCCAACCTAATCCCCATCAAAACTAACAAATAAGAAATAAAATTATAACACCAAAATTATGACATTATAATGCAGCCTACATTTCGTCAATTGAGTCTTGATTCCCAGTCCTTGATGCAACACTGTCATGTCCGGAGCTACCACCAACCATGCCAGCTTCACTGAGCAGAACCCCTTTACCCTTGCCCCGATAATCGACATCATGTTGTTCATGGTTGTAAACTTCCTTTAGTAACCCTTCTTTTTTCTTTCCTTTTAGCTGATATCAATAAACAATTTTTTTACATCTAAACTAAATGAAACACAATATATCATATGTAGATGAGTTGTCAGTAAGCCCATATTTCATATGATGCCGTAGCACAAATATCATCCAAAATATGAGAAAATATTCTTGAAAGCATTTTATCTGATCCTTTATTTCATGCCAATTAATGTGTTAGTTAGAAGTGGGAGAAAACTTCTTTATCATAACAATAGCAAGACATATTGCCAAATGCATGGCAGAAGGTAATATCATTATATTTAAAATCTGACCTGTGCAAGAATATCGAGTTGCATAGACTGCGGCAAAGCAGCTAATACGGCCATATCAACTTCTGCATTAACTGATGGCTGAGGAGGAAAAAAAAATATAGATACAGCCACAAGAGCTGAGAAATCAACAAATGTACTAGCAATTGACAAATAAAATAAAGAGTAACAAAAAAAAAAAAGATGAAATATTTCCTCATTCCCCAACAATGTCTCTATTGTTACACGATTGGAAAAATTCATGGGCTTGATCAAGAAACAAAATTATATACAAAAAAATAATAGAAACAACATATAATGGTATTGGCTACTTGTAACTATTCCATTCTTCTACATTTGCAAATTTACCAGTAGAATCTGTTCTTCTGCACCATGTTCTTCCTCTGAAGGATTAATTACTATATACGGCACTTCTTTTCTGGCATGTTTTCCATTTTCCTCTGCAGCTATAGATGCTGCCAACCTAAATGAACTCAGCCAAACATTATAGATAAAGTATCAGTCAAATTCAAGATCAAATACATTAAGATAATATTTTATGCAAATGTGAAAAATACTTCAGGGCTTTTAGTCCCTTTCATTTATGAAAAAAAAATTAAGGTTGATTACATTTCATCAAGTTCCTCCTGGTTGTAACTTGATGATAGTGTTGCCTGTGAAGAATTTATGTCCTCCTTAGTTGCAAATTTAGCTGCAGCCCTAAACAAATAATTCAAAACAATAAACATAACTCTGATAGAAGACATCTACAATTCACACCAGCATATACAGATTACATTTCATCTAGCTCTTTCACGTGACTTCCTTTTGAATCACTATAAACAAAGTCCTTCTGATTAGATCCATTCTGACCCTTAGTATTACTATTCTTCTGCATCCTCTGGCTCTTGATATCATCAGCCAGTTCCTTCAACCTTAGTGTTTTTAACTGTAAGCGAAGTAGAAAAACAAACGTTAAGATTGCAATACGTAACCAAAATCTCGATAGAATGCACCATATTTAGGTACGAATGTGCGATAACGGTATACCCATTAGCATAATGGTACAACAATTTCTTTGTTTTGCAATATTGTAGAAAAGCAGAGTGGAAAATGATAATCTAAATTAACCACCCTCACATACACAAGGTCCACCAAATCACAAATATTATACCTTCCAACATTAAGGTTTAATGTAATTGAATTCTTTTCACTTTGCAACACATAAATAAGCATAAGTGTCCCTCAAAATTACAGAATTAAAACACGTTGCCACACACCACAATAAACACAACATGCAAGTGAGCAAGAGACGAAGAAAATTAAACTCATTGCACCACCACCATCACATGGAAAATAAAGTAGGAGAATGAGAATTCAATGGATGAAAAGTTTCCGTTCTTCTTCACTCATCGAGGTACAGCAAAGAATGGAAAATCACTTATTAGTTATTACTCGCTTTCTTCCTACATAAATACCCGAGAATTGAATAAATAAACTGCACTCGACTCTAACCCCTCCAATACTCTTCCACTTCAAAGGGAATAGAGCTTTTTCTTTTCATTCTATTGGAACCGAACGGCCAATTTTAAGTCACAAAATAGGGACAAAAAAAGTGATCATAGCTTCATACTTGACAACGAAAAGAAAAAGATCGTACATGATTGAGCAGCAATTTCTCCGCAGTTTTGCGGACTTTAGCTTGGGCATTTTCGCGCTGGCGGCGGCGGGCAATGACGGTGCGGCGCTTGAGGGCAGGGGTCCCGCCGTCGAAGACAAAGACCGGCTTGGTGCGGAGGAACAGAAGCTTGCAAATGCGTCGGAAAAAGCCAAGCAAATGGGCGTTGCGAACCATTTCACCCTTCTCGTCGCGCATCGCTTTCATAAATTGCACCATCCATATGCTCGCATCTGCAATTTAGGGGAAATAAAGAAAAAGGCTTTATTACTTGATGCCGGTGAGAGAGAGAAAGAAAGTGCTAGGGTTTGAGTAGTACCAACGGCGAGGGTTTTCCCGGCGAGGGTTTCGACGGAGACCCGGCGACCGACGGGGGAGAGTAGTTCCCAGAGACCGTGGACTCCCATTGTATTTCTGGTCAGTTACGTTATCGCGCCAAACAGCCAGCCCAAGTAATATCAATATTGTTCGGTATTTAAGTCGGTTTATATTTATGTTTTTTAACACAACAAATATAATCCAAATTTTTATTTAGTTCATTTCCTTGTATTTAATTGATTAAAAATAATTCCTTTAACTCAAATTTAACTTGGTTAATCTTTAAAATTAACTCTCATTTTTTCTCCGTCCTTCCTTTCTCTTCCTTCTCTACCTCTTAATTAAATTCTCTTCTTTCTTTTACCATATCCAATCTATTCTTTTCTTCCTCCACCTTATAACCTCTTCTTCTTTGGTCTCCTCAATGTTCAAAATATTCTCTTTTAGATAATATTTTTTTTATATTTGGAAGAACAATAATAAAAAGATTGCATCTTTAATTGGAAAGATGTTTAAATTGGAGTGACATTTGCGGGGAGAAAAGTTATTATTTTTAGTTTTTGGAGAAGATATAAAAAAAAATGAGAAAAATATAATGAGATAAGTTAATGAATTATAAGAGAAGAGAACTATGAAACCGTCCGGTGTGGAGGTAGATGGAATGGTAGAGAGAAAGGAAGAAGGGATTGAATATAGTGATGAGTGTCCTTTTTTTTCACTAAATAAATATAATTGTCTATTTGTCTTAATTAAAATTGTGTGATTGAAATAAAGAATAAAATAAGTGTTTAAAAAAAACTTAAACATATAAAGAGAGGGGAAAGATTATGGGTGAGTTGAGCTTAATTTTTAAAAGTTCAACGGGTTAGGTTTTGTTCCATTTCATTCTTCACTTTATCCAATTTTTTATACTTACATTAAAGTTTAGGTGAGATAAACTGACAATGACTCTTGAATGAGTATTGTTTATGGAAAAATATTTTTTGACAGTTTTAACGATGTCCACATGGCACCACACAATTGGATCAATATTTTTTTAGATAATTTATTATGATTTGGAAAAAGAAGAAAAAGGTTTAGCGAAGAGTTTGTCAAAATTTGTTAATAAAAACTTTGTCAAAATATCAAAATCTTGTGTGTATTATCATTTGAGGTAAGACACTAATATTAAAAACAATTTATCATGTCAATAAAATTATGTCTAACATGTAGACAACATATTTAAATGTTACGTTTTTTTAAAGAGGAGGGGTAATGAGACCTGAGTCCAATCGCATAAGGCATTGACACCACTCTCAATCTAAAACCTTAAGACAATGGGTTTATGGATCTTTATTCTTATATAGTACTCCACTTTCTCATTTTTAGCCAATGTGGGACTTAGAATCACACTTGGATTCCTAACAAACTCTCCCTCAATGGTGAGTCCCTTCAACCACATTGGTACACTCCCCCTCCAGCGGAAGCATCCCCAACCATGAGTACTCCTTTTCTCGTACCGTCGTTCATTTTAACGGGACACGTTTACCTGGAACCCTTGCCAGGAAGACTTTCGATACAGGGACCTGCACTCGTCTGAACCATTTTTAACCATCGGCTCTGATACCACTTTTATGGGGAAAACAATAACACAAACAATATACCAGAGAATGCAGCGGATATAATTTCCCCTAACTTGCAAGAATCTATGAGGAGCAATAATCAAAGAGTAGCAATAATAAATCACCAAAAGCACAAATAAAGGCACCAAGATTTTTAACGTGAAAAACCCTTCAAATCAAGGGTAAAAACCACGAGTCGTCCAGACCAAAGAAATAGCTTCACTATGATCAACAAGAGTACAAAAGAGTCTCAATCAATACCACAAATTAGTGCCAACACCCAACCAAATAACAAAGCAACAAAGCTTTCAAATAGAGAAGAACAAGAGAGGAAAACCTCTAAAAATCACTACTGCAGTGCGAAATAAATATCTCCCAACTCAGACCTCGTATCAACGATCCAACCGGTCAGAATGAAGAGCAATGAGTCCCGAACCTGCTGTAAAAATTTCAGCGCGATCAATGGTGAACGAACCCACAGTGCCGAATTTACGGCGACGGCTCTATGAAAAACGTGAACAGAATTTTCCCTCTACCTCTCCCTCTATGTGTTAGGGCTTTCAGTGTGTTCTGATTCTATTGTTCTGCCTCTCTATTTATTTTATAGCCCCTCTCCACTAGGTTAAGTGAGACATGGGCTTCTCAAACTTTGGGCATTTTCTCCACATGGGAAGGGAGCCCAATACCCAACAGTAAAAAATGTGTAGTAACGTTTTTGTAATTAAATGGTCAATATTTATATTTGACATGTCAAACGTAAAAATCCTATTTTATGTTAGGTGCTTGCAGGTCACATGTAAATGTATTTAAAACAACCTTTCATGCTACATTTCTCCTCACTTTCTCCTCTATAGCCAAATTGGTCATGTGTGGTGGTTGATGAGGTTAAAGATTTTTATTTTCAATTGTCTCTACCAACTTGATAGATTCAATTTGTAAGAGAGACCTTAGACATATTTGTGGTTTGGCTTAGAAAACTAATAATGGATATTTCACAACAACCGGTAGTCCATTGTCTTCTTTAAGTAATTTCTTTTATAATTTATAAATAGATGAATTAAACTTTTGCATATATTTATTTTAGTTCTCTCCTCGTCAAAAGATGGTGTGAGACACCATTATTGATGAAGATAACTACATGACAGAAGTAGAGGATGATCCTATTTCAAAACTTGTCAACATATTGCTAGGTTAAATAGGTGATCAATAAAGATATAATGGGACTTTAGAGTATTTGGACTCGAATCTGTTGTCTCATTTTACATTTCCCTTTCTGATGCATTGCAAGTGGTTGGTGGAGACAAAATGATAAACATTTCTATCATCCAACTTTGGTGCATGTAAGTAGTAATGTTTCTTCTATATTTACTATATTAAAATTATACATTCAATTTATAATTCATTACCTTAGGTATATGGACAGAACAAGTGTGGAGCTAAGACAATCACAAGTGTATGAATTTTTTTAGCCCTAAACCATTCAAAGATTTATCAACACAAAGGCTTAGATCCAAGAATATATTACAATATGGGTGACCACCTCACTAGGACATGTTTTCATGGCTCCATATATTGAAGTGTTAGTCTTATTGAGTGTAACTTTTTTTTAAGTTATGATACTCAACTAACCATTTCTCCTTCATTGTAGGTCCCATTGGCAATTAATAGTCCTCACTCTTGATGATTGCATAATTATCTACTTTTATTCTATTCATAAGAAACCCTACAACAAATTAAAGCACTACTACAAGGGTAATATTACAACTTTCATATCATTCATTTAGTATATAATAATCATGACTAACGTGTCTTCAGTTTAACTAGAGTTGTGGCTACGACAAACTAGTTATTACAAAGGAATAGACAAAGACAAATTCAAATTATATATCCTAAGGTTAGATATCATTCAATCCTTAAATTAATTATTTTGTGTAGACATTGTATGATATTAATTTTTCCCTCATTTATTATAGTGTAACAATCATATTAGTTCCTTGGAATGTGGGTATTACATCATGCATTAGATGAAAACTATCATTAGGGCAAGAATTATAAAAACTAGACGATGGTAAACACTTATAACTTGTGCAAGAATTATATGGTTTAAAGAACTCTACTATATAATAACATTATATTATTGTTTTAGGTCTTCGAGAAGGATCCCTTAACTATATCAAAGGAGGACATGAGCAGTGGCGGATCTTGAACAATATTTTTTGGGAGCCAAAATAATACACTTAAAATTTATATATTTAATTATTGTCACTAATACAATAAAAATGAATATATACTTTGTACTTTAATGTAATTGTAACTATAAAATAAGTCACACATATATAAAGGATTATCCTTCGTTCCTTTAGATTCTTTAACTGATCAATAATTGAATCAAAACTAAAATTTTCAGTTTTTTTTTCCAGTGTACATAACTATATTGTCGACAAGAAATTTATCGTTCATTTTATTATAGATTGATTCAACAAGTTTTCACAAGCTTTTATAGCATTATTATGGGTGAACAACCGTATTGTCATCTTTTCATCTTCATGGAAAGTTTCCCTTATATCACTTTTAAAAATAAATCTATTTTTTTATTTTTCATCAATATATACCTATTTAAAATAAATTAAAACTAAAAAAAATAATGTATCATAATTCAATAAAAAATTGTGAAATATAATTACTAAAGATAATCAATCACATTTAAAATCTAATTATGAAAAAAAAAATTAAAGTTGCTAAAATTTTTATATAGATATATAAAAAAATTTAAGACACCAAATATATAAAATATATAAAAATATATCAAAGTTTTAAATATTTTTTTAAATTATATTAATTAATATATAAAAAAAATTGGGAGGAAGAGGGCAATCTCCACTAAGCTCCACTGTTGGACATAAGCCAAATAAGACAAAAAGTGGGCAAACTACCTCCTCCATAGTGTAAATTGGATCTTTGATCAGCTTTCCATTTTAAGTTAGATTACCATTTTTATTTAATATATATATTTATGTTGACTTTGAAAATATTTATTATATACGGGTAACAATATATTTGAAATGTATATTCAGTTACGGATAATTTATGTTTTTCAAGTTTTCGTTTCAATTTAAAAAAAAAAAAAAACCCTCAAGAATTGACATTTGTTAATACACTTACAAATGTAAAGTTATGTCTGTTAGCACATTAATAAATGTAATTTTACGTCTTTACTCCATTAATTTGTGTAAATTTGAGAAAAAAAAAGTAAAAAGATTAAATTAATTATAAGCAAACATAAATTTACGTCAGGGATCTTCAGTGACTTAAATTTTTATCTCCCATAATTACGTATAACATGTAACATACATGAAAAGTCTTCTTTGTGCTAATGAGAGGAGGTGTGAAAAATGCTTGATGTATATGCATGTTTATAACAATTGTAGAAAGAGAGACAACTCCTAAACCTCAACATAATTACAAATGATTAAAGTGTTACAGGAGCTTTGATTACTTCTTATATAATTATTGTTTTAATTACGTAAATTTCAACAAAAATACGAAGAATTATTACTACAAGAAAATTTGTAAATAATGACTAATTTTAAAAATAAAAATTAATTAAAATTATCAATAAAAAAATTATAAATAATAATCAATTTTAGAGATAAAAATTAACTGGTCTCCTGGATCGTGTTGCAAAAAGCTGCGGTGTCAAAGGCTCAAGCCTCTTTTCGTGATGGAGAGCTCCAAGAGTTGGGTCACAATAAGTGAAACGGCGTGCTGCAAAGAAGGACTTGGTCAACACTTCAGTTGACTGAGTCGATGGCTGCTTTCTTGGACAACATTTTCAGGTCCAAATGATCCAGTTCTGGCCCTTTCCACAGCCCAATTCCACTGATTCACGCCCAACATTTTTTTTATTCAGTGGTGCAAAGGTCTTTCTGCAGTAAAAAAGTTAACTCAAGGGGTGAAATCCTATTAAGCACAAGTAAAGGGTTTCTTGGAAAGCTACTTTTATTCTAAAAGGAAAATTTAAAGGAACAAAACAAAATGCATTAAAAGATTACTAAAAGAAACTTTTTACACAATTTTCTGAAAACTCTATTTTTTTTAAACACTCAACAAACACTAATTAATTAAAAAAAACAATTATTTATTTAAACTAAAAAGAGAGTTTTAGAAAGAAAAAATACTAAAAAATAGAGTGCTAACAGTGATATTGAGATTTAATTCGCATGAATTGATTTAGTTGATTAATTAAATTAGTTAATCGTTCAAATTATTGGATATAATATTTCGATAAGTGTTTAGTTGTTTGAATGTGTGAATTGATTATTTTAATCATGTGGGATTTCATTTTTAATATCTAATTTTGATTTTCAATTTACTTTTTATGTTTTCCAATACAAAACCCCTCAACTTTTATTTGTACGAAAAAACCGTAAACAATGAATATAATTTAATATGTATTCTATGTAAATTTACATAGGTTGTGCTTAATATTAAAAATTTAGAGAAACTTTGATATGATCTTCTGGAGTTGTTCAATTTCTTATCATTTTTATCTTGTAATTAAAGATTAGAAATAAGCATGCATATAATGAAAAATAAATGCGTATTAATGGGCATTAAAAATTAGTTATTAAGAATTATTGTTGAAGATATTGTCTAATTCATCTTATAAAAGGATTCATTTGTATTAGAAATGAGATATATGAATTTTGATGGAAAATTGAGTTTTATGTTTGTGAGAGTTTTGTGGAGTTTTGAGTTATACAAACTTCAATTTTGATCTTATCATAACATGTGGCGATTATACCCTATAACTTATCACTTGCCTTCTTGCCTTTCTTCAGTGCGACGTCAATATCTTTTCCCCAACTAAATATCAGAACAATTCTATCCATGGTTTCTCATCAATTGGTATCACAGCTTCGACTATTGATATTCAGTGACTTTATATATATATATATATATATATATATATATATATATATATATATATATGGTTAAAATACCTTTTTTGTCCCAATTTTATTCAAGTTTTTTCAAATAAGTCCTAATTTTGGTTTTGTGTTCAAATAGGTCCCAATTTTCGTCAATTTTGTTCAATTGAGTCCTTTTTTGTTAACACCGTTTAAATCATTAACGGTCATGAACAATGATTGTCACGTATCACTTCGTGGTATTTTTGAATTTTTTTTATTATTTTTCAATTATTTTTTAATTATTTTTTATTTTTTTAAATGTACACGTGTCAACCCAGTAGCGTGCCACGTGTCAAAGTCAATGTTCTATATTCAATTTGGTTTCTATATTTGTTATTTTTGTTCAATTTAGTCCCAATTTTTGTTAAAATTAACCAATTTGGTCCCTTTCCAAATTGAAACCAAATTTAATTTTTATATTAAAATTCAAATTTTTTATTAAATATTTTTATATAATATATTAAAATTCACATCATTATAACTTTGATATAAAAATTAAATTTGGTCACATCTTCGATAGGGACAAAATTGGTCAATTTTAAACAAAATTGGAACTAAATTGAACAAAAATAACAAATATAGGGACCAAATTGAATATAGAATATTGATTTTGACACGTGGCACGCTACTGGATTGACACATGGACATTTAAAAAAAAAAAAAAAAACACGAAGGGAAACG
>Ga0214544_1004922_pt1 | contig 26358 bp, 17 predicted proteins | sample CNSS3metaG_FD_160074 | JGI IMG/M metagenome (GOLD analysis project Ga0214544, IMG submission 160074) | Root nodule microbial communities from cowpea collected in UCLA plant growth center, Los Angeles, California, USA - CNSS3 | ecosystem: Host-associated > Plants > Roots > Nodule | place: USA... | reverse complement strand
ATCCCCTATATTTTTTATTTTGTTTGACTAACCGCTTTGTATAGTTTTATAAGAACTAATTTGTTAAAAATCAATTCCGTGTTCGTTGGGAGACGACTTTGGGTTACTTTACCCTTACTATTTTGTTGATTACTTTCTTAACAATACTGAAGTTGTTATAGATAAGTAGTATTAATTTGAACGCGTCAACGACAGCGTTATCAGAGTGGCCTATCGAATCAAGCACATACAACTTTTTCTCTTGACAATTTACGACGTAACACCACCAATGATCGTCATGCACAATTGGGGCAAACAACTACAACACAATATGACTACTATCAATTAACTTACAAACATTGACAAAAAAAAATACAACATAATAAATAATAAATCTCACAAAATCAGCAGACAAAATGTCCTCTAACACAATCAGTTCTGCACGAAAGTAGGCAACGTAGTCTCTCAATGTCCATTGACGTCTCTTAACAATCATCCTCTGTGAGTCAGTCAGGACATGGGTCTACATTAATAACATACATCAATAGATTATAACTAATCTCAAACAACATAACCAATTAAACAAACATTCTTTTTACTGTATATAAAGGATTGAAATGTATTCTCTTCACATGACCATATCGACGTCGTTCAAAGTACATCATTGTGCTCGCAGCAAATAGAACAACCTACAAAATAGTATGTATAACTAATCGACCGATTGAAATGTTATAAACAAGCTTCTTACCATATTGTCCACCTTCTTTCCAGGACCAAAACCCCAACACTCATTGGTACCCAATATTTGCCCATTGATGTTGCAAACCACCTTGCAATAACAGTTTCATAATAAAATCTCAAACTTTTAATAAAATCCAAATAAGTACTGTAATACACTAAAATATAACTAATACCTGTTTGGTACACCAAAAACTGTTATACTGGTATACAACTTCATGTAATCAACTTTAAATTGAGTCATTCGTGGCTGTTGTGGAACATAGGGAACTATGGCTTGAAGCGGTTCAACTTCACCAGAAATGCCTCCATGGGATACACAGTTCATATCAAGGCCTTTCCCCACATCATCACCACTATTTCCTTGAACGACATTTGCACCATCAATAGCAAGTTCTTCATCATGCTCACGCTGTCCAACCTCCACCTCGACCTCATCACCGTCGTTGCCCTGCCCATGTTGCACACCCTTATCAATTCCACCATGACATCGTAATGATATCTCTTCGCGCATTAAAGTCATTTCATCCTTCATCATCCGTAGTCGTGTTCTATGGGTTCTCAACCTCTATAGCAGAACTTTTGTCGAAGCCAACTTGATATCCACATGTGGTTTTTCAGACTTTGCTTCGTCACCAAGTTGCAACGCTTCACGAATCATAATATTTTGCTTATCTTCTTCTCTCAGCCTCCATTCCCCACATATCTAATCAAGACCCACACAAACAAATTATTGTTTCAGAAGAAAAAACATTGGTATGAAGAACAAATCGTTGCACAGAAAAAATACTTTGCTCTCGGAAAAATTAACTGCAATTCTGGGCCACACAATGAAAGTCTTTCTACAGCCCAAGTCTACACAAAACAACATGATGCATTATTACATTTTAAACATTCTACAAATCAAGATAATTTAGTAAATGAAGTTTAGTGTACCTACAAAACTGGTGCTGCACCACTTAAGCAAAGCTCTCTCTGCCCGAGTGCCACAAACCCGTGACTTAAACTTTTAACTAAAAAACTATGAACTACCTTACCCCAATTGTAATTCGACAGCCCATCTATATCATCTAAAACACTACAAGATATATTACTAATAGTTTTTGAATTCCTAGGAAAGTAAAGCACAACAAAACAAACAAATATGTACAAACGACAAACGTTATCAACTTCATTAGAATCACTACCTACCAAACCCTGAATTATTTCAATAATAGTTTCAACGGTTACTATTCTGTCTTGCAGAAGTCCACCGACTACCCCACAATAAGTTTTATCAAAATCTACATCTAACCCAACAACCGACAATCCTAAAGACATGCAAATGTCAGCACAAGTAAACGGGATTGACCGTTGCATGACACGAAATGATTCCTGAGCAGGTAGCCAACGCTTCAATAACTCAAGCAAAAGAGAGTTACATATCTTTAATGGTTGTTGCATGTCCAAACACCATTTGAATGGTGTACCCTGAATCCTTTCGCGATGCCTATTTAAGATTATCCCATTCATTTGGCTAATCCACTTTGTGTAACAAAAAGTACGCAATCGAGCCTAACATTCAAAATATTTGAAAAAATTAACACTTCATTTCGATTTATACAACAAATTCATGTCAACCCAATCTACAAATTACAACATAAAAATACCTTCTCATTCAATCCACATTCACCAGCCATAACTTTGTGATGACCAACTACTCCGGCCACTACGTTTTCATGGAAAAAGGATCTTTCACTAACCCTCAAACTACCTGAACAGAAGATGATATTCAAAGGTTACACATAATATTTTTTTCTTTTTTTTTCGTAATGACCAACAATTATGCTTATTTACTGGAAAAGTTTTATGAGAATAATCACACAGGCCCACAAATGACAACTCTAAAGTAACCAAATCAACATTATGGGGATGTAGGCACAAAGCAGACAAATACAAATAACGTAACTGCCAAAAATTTTACATTACAGACAACAACAAACGAGGACACATATACAGACTTAGAAAACATGGGGTTTCTTCCAAATTTTCAAGTACCTAAACCTCTATAACAGACAACACCGAACGGCAAAAATGGGTTCTCAAAAATTCACTAACATTCACCATAACACCACCAAATCACTTTTCCCCAACAACATCAAAAACAAACATGTAGAATACCAACTTGTTCGCAAAACAAAAAAAAACTTTACGAAAACGAGAAAAACTTCATCATCAACCAACACATTACGCAAATGTGAAATGGGACCAAAAGAAACTTACAATGCAACGGACAAGACCACCGAACGGTTGCCGCCGACCAAGCAACGTCGATTCAGACTTCGAAAAATACTACCCACTCCAAAACCTTCGTTTTCTGGATGGTAGGGACAGTCTTCGGTTTCACTGACAACGAGCCTCCACCCCCACTGGCGAAATGGTTGCCGGAATCTCTCTGTCACTGAACCACTAACTCTGGCCGGCTCACTTTCCCTCTTCTCTCTCTTCACTTTCTCACTGTGCAACGGATCGACCTCACTTCCCCCCTTTTTTCTCTTCACTTTCTCTCTCTAAAGGACATTTAATTTTAGCTTTGTTTCTCTCTCAGCTGCACGTGCGAACAAACATTTTCCGTTATTAAAAATTAAAAAAACCGCTACCACGTCACCTTTGTCAAATACTTGTCAAAATATTTTGTTGGAATATCATTATCCTTTTCTAATATCGCAACTTCTATTTGCCAAACCCTTTCCATTTCCCAGTTCAGTCTAAAAAATATTGATTTTCATCCTCTCATTTAGGATGCATTTTGATGTTTTGATTTAGGGTTTCAACATTTCCACTTAGTCCTGCATTTGCGGTATCTTCAAAGAGAGGTTGGTTGCAAAATCTACGATTGGAGAAGAAAGTCATTGTCTTTCGAAGGCACGAATAGAATCTGTGAGTCTGCGATTAGTGTTTGATGCTCTTCCTCTCTCTCAACCCACTATTTGCGATTGGAGTCTGCAAGTCTGCGATCGGAGAAGAGATTCGCTGCCTTCGAAGGTGTGATTGGAGAAGAAAACCCTTTTCTTTTTCTCGTTCTACAAATAGAGTGGTTGAGTTGCTTACCCACAACTAGTTTGATTTCTCTGGCGAACACCGCTGCTAGTGTCGTCATTTGCCACCACTATCGTGACTAGAAACTCCATCGCCACCCCCTGCATCTAGTGCTGTCAGCATTGTATGTGTGAAATATCCATTCCATCTTTTATTGGACAACACAAAGGCTCACTACAAAGAACTCTTTTTCTCTTCTAATTTCTAAAAATTGATTGCTGATTGTGGGTGATTTTTCTATGCATGTTGTTCTGATGCTTATTTCTCTGTTAGCATTTTTCTTATCTTGTATTGATATGTGAGTGATTAAGGTAATAAATATTGTGATTCTATTCTTGTGTGTATAGGCGTGTTGGTTTTGGATGAAGATGGAGATGTGGAGACGTGATATGGATCTGTCTAAACCTACTGCATGTTGACTCTGTTTTTCAGGTGCTAGCTAAGATGGCAATAGTGATGGTAAAGTAATGAGAATGTAGCTTGATCGAAGATGAAAAAGTTCCCCAAAATCAGGTATACATAACTTCCCTTTCTCCTTGCCCCAAATTTTCTTATTAGTTAGTGCATTCGTATTTTTCTGCTCTAAGCTAGCTATTATGGTATTTATTTTTTTTCGTGCAAGAAAGAATGACTATCTGATCTTGGATTTTCTCAATTTCAAGACTTTACATGTTTAAATTTTCTTTGGAATGAAACTAACTCGGGGCTTTTGAAATATTTGGCATAAATTATAAGGGGTCGAAAGCAAGAGACAAAATGAAATATCTAACATAATTTTGTTCTTGTCCTCATCTTTTTAATGGCTTCACTACTTTGATTGTGCTATCCATGGCACTAATCAACCTTTAATATATCTTGTAAGTAGAAATGCTTTATGTTATTTTCAATTTAATGTCTTCCTGGTTCCACCAATAAATTAATTTGATGATTTACTTCCAAAGTGAAAAATATGTTTGCTCTAGAGGTAACAAGTTTGCTTTTGGTATGAAACTCTTTCAGTAGATGCAGCTAGATGGTTTCTGATCTTATTACCTATAACATGGCATGCCATTGATTCTTTATCTTCTATCATGCTTGAAGTGAAAATGAGTTGTTGTTAATGAGTTTTTAAATAATTCAGCATGCTTGAAGTTATAAAGAACGTATGAGTGATAATGATCCAGAGTATTTCTTAGTTTCTATTACGTAACTATGGCATATGTGTGAAAGAAAGTCTGTTAAATTAAAATAGTTTTTAGCTTTTAAAGGAGTGAAATGTGATTTTCTAAAAATATAGTGCATCGGTTCATTTTTGTTTACGCGAGAAGTTTAATTTATTTTCTTATCTAAAAAAAGCTAATAATGATCAAGAAAACATTGTTGGGGCTGTAACACCTTTAGACGAATTGGGTTTAGTTTTTATCCTAAAATCTGAAAGCTAATAATAATCCTCAAAAACATTGCTAATGGGAAGAAGAACAATCCTTCTTCATTTGAAGTTTAAGAAGATAAAATGCTTAAAACTTATAAAATATATTTTTATATATATTTTATATATATGTCTAATATATATATATATATATATATATATATATATATATATATATTCTGTTTTATTTTATATTTTCTTTGAATGAATTCTTTGGTTTACTAATTATTTTAATTAACTATTTCATTTTATTGTTTTGAGGATAGAACACCTTTTCCCTTGTAAGGATCTCTTAATTTATTTGAATTTCACTTACTCATATATACTTATATTCTTTCTTTATTGTAGGCACCGAATGTTGGAAGTGGTGTGCCATCTACACATAATATACTAAGATCAAGTGGTGGAAGCAAAACAATTTAAAATTAGCAGTGCATGTTTTATAATTGCCTTGTCAAATTTTAATGTTGTCTTTTTTTTGGATGATTGAATATTTTGGTATTTTGGTGTAATTATGTTATGTTGATAATAAAATAATTTAGTCTATTAATTTCTTTTTTTATAGTCTTATAATTTTTTATATATTTTAAACTATCATAAAAAATAAATTTTAGTATTGACACTTGATAATGACGTAATTTATCTAAGAATTAATTATAGTATTGACAATTAAAAATATCATAATATAATGATAATAATGTCAGTTTTAAATGTCATTTTTTCATTGAATTTGTTTTCTATTAAAAATATTACGTCAGTTTTAATTGACGTTATTTACTTCTTTATACATAGTATAAAATGACGGTTGCTGCGGTGATTCATTTTAAATCACCATATTATACTTTGTGACGGCAAGAATTACGACATTTTTGGAAAACGTCACTCAAGTAAATAACGACGGTTAAAAATGACGTAAAATACAAAAATAATTGTCGCTACTTACACATTTTTTTGTAGTGAATTAGCGAGGAAAAATATTTGTAGCTAATCCTTCACTAATTTGCAAGAAAATAACGAAAGAATAAAATTATAGTGAGCCTGTAGCAAAATAGCTACAAATTTGGAGGAACTTATATTTGTAACTAATCCTCACTAATTTGCAAGGAAATGACAAAAGAAACAATTTGTAGCTTCTTTGTAGCAAAATAACTATAGATTAAATAGAATATATATTTGTAGCTAATCTCTTATTGATTTCTCTGATTGATTTTTGACGAAATAACAAAGGAATAGAATTGTAGCTGATTCGTAAAAAAATTGCTACAGATTTATCAAAAAATATATTTGTAGCTAATCTTTCTCAATTATGTACTATAATTATTTTTGATTTTAGTATACATACATATTTTTTAATTTAAATATTTTAAAATTATGTTTAGTTTAGATATTTTAAAATTATTTTTAATTTGAATATTTTAAAATTATTTTAATTTAAGTGTTTTAAAAGTATTTTTTAACTTAAATATTTTAACTTTTTTTAAATATAATTTTTTATGTTGAAATATAAATTATAAATATAAATATTAATAAATTAATTAAGATATATAATAAATGAGATAGAAAATTAGAAATATAAATTTTAATTTTTTTAAAAGAATTATAAGTTTATGATAAATATATATTATGGATATATACTTTAACTGAAACTGATTATATTTTTTATTTATTCATAAAGTTTAAAAAAAAAATATTGAAGTTGTTTTATATTTTTCTATTTAGAAAATATCTTTTTTAATTTATTGAAAGTGACGAACCAAGGAACTATTTTGTGTCCTTTTCCACATTTTCAGATTATTCAAATATTCACTTTCTTCTTATTTCAGACTCTGGTACATTCTTCTCCTTAATCATACTCCAACTCCTTCGTCTCCTCTGTAAGAGAGACGAGAAGGGAAAGAGAGACAACAAAGGTAAGATACATAGTAGAGTAGCTTGCGGTCTTCAATGGACACAATTCTGATATTCCTCCAAATCTCGCAAACTCTGTCAACAATCGGGTTCTTTCTCCCTCTCTTTTCTCTTGCTAGGTCACTCATTCCAAATAATCCCTCTCTTTTTCCACACGTTATGCGATTCACTCTCATAGCCATTTCCAAACCCTATAACTTTTAGACACCTACTCTTCGACATTTGGAGATCCTCTCACTCTCGCATTCTTGAATGGTTTCTGTTAAGATTGGACTCACTCACGGTAGGATTCACATGCTTGGCCCAATCAGAATCGGTCAGTTTTGTAGTAAAGGTAAGTATAATCCAAAAAATCTCTAATTTAGGGTTTTTATTTTTTCATAAAAACTCTGTAATCGAAAAATCATTTGGCTGAATAATGACTTCTTGCTAGAATTTGTAGGATCGTGAAAATGACATAAGGTTAATGCCAATAGCGAGAGAGAGAGGTCAATTGGAAAATTGACGGAGGAGGAGACAAAGTATCATTTGTTTCAGGTTGGAGATTCCAGAGACAATTCCCTTACATTAATTCATTTTTCGTTGAAATGTATCTGCAAGGTAGATAAAATATACTTTTCATTGGTTTGACATAGAGCAATATATTTGCTCTCCTATTCCTTGCCTCTAACGAAAAACCAAGATATAAAGGAAACTTGTTTTGATTTCCTCAATCTTAACCTTTTACCTGCATGAAGATAGAATAACGTAAAGCATCATTGTTGTTCTTAGATGATAGGTTTTATAAATTTATTATGCTATAAACTAAATTCTTTTAAAACGTATCCTCAAGTATAATTTGTTGGAGTCTCAATTACTAAGACTTTTAGTACATGCCAATATTTTATACGCATGCATCTATATGGTATAAATAGTCTAATTAAGATAAATGACTTGGCACATGGGAGAATTGGTATTGTTATATCCACAATTGTATGCTAAGACCATGTTCATTGAGTCAAAGCTTATTTTTTCATTATCCAGTAAGATATTTTTTTAATCTCATTATGTAATTTGTTGGCTTTTCAGGTTTTGATGATTTAAAGTTTTAAGCCTTGGAAAATCAAGGTCTTTTAATTATACCAATGCTGGTATGGATGCATTTTTTAATGGTCTTCGCAGATCAACTTTGTTTCTTTTAACTATTGTTGTTTGATAATGTAAATCCTTTATTATTCTACGTAATATTAGCTATTTCATAGTCAAGATAACTCTATGCAATTTTTATTGATATAAAAGATAACTTGGACGGTCAAATTCTTAGCTTCCAAGCGGCTAGTTTTTTTTGCTTTATCTCTTGTGTAAAATTATGGGTTAGCGAGAGAAAAGATGTGATAAATTAGCTACGGATTAGTGGGAGAAAAGTTGTGATAGATTAGCTATGAATTAACGATAGAAAAGTTGTGACAAATTAGCTATGGATTAGCGAGAGCAAACTTGCGACTGATTAGTTACGAATTAGCGAGGGAAAAGTTGCGACAAATTAGCAAGGGTTAGTGATAGAAAAGTTATGACATATTAGCTATAGATTAGCGAGAGTAAAATTGCGACAAATTAACTACGAATTAGCAAGGGAAAAGTTGTAACAAATTAGCTATGGATTAGCGAGAGAAAAGTTGTGACATATTAACTATGGATTAGCGAGAGAAAAGTTGCGATAGAATATATATGGATTAGCGAGAGAAAATTGCGACAAACTAGCTGTGGATTAGCTATAAGTTCTAAAACTTTGTAACTTCACTTTAGTGAGGGATAAGCAAGGGGTTAAAGACAAATTAGCTACGAAATAGCGAGGGATTATATCCCTCTCTAATTAGCTACCTGGATTTAGCTTCGAAAGATTCTCTAGCAATTTCATAGTTAATCTGTAGCAAAAGTTGTTAGCGAGGGATTAGCTACAAATTAATTAAAAAAAATTTCTTTGTGAATATTCATTTTTTTAGTGGCTTGGGGGCTTCATCATCCCCTTCCTCTTGATAGAAATTGGTACTCAAATTTGTAGATTGTGTCTCATCATATGTGTCCCACTTGCAAAATGCACAAGATCATAAACATTAAAAGTCTTATTAACTCGATAGGCAATTCTAACTTATAAGCATTATCATTAATTCTTTTAAGGACTTCGAGAGGATCATCTCCTTGAGAGTTGAGTTTGGACTTCCTATGGTTAGGAAATCTCTCTTTACAAAGTGATGGACGTCCTTAGGGGAGAAATGGAAGGAGATCCATAGAGAATGCTTAGAATGAGTGGAAATGCAGTGGAAATGGAGAAGGATTTGAACTTTGCTCTCGGAAATGGAGGATTTGTGAAGATGAAAAGTAGAATTGGTGTTATGGTATGAAAGGTGGCTAGAGGAGATGGAGGAGAAGGATAACCAAGTGTACTCTCAAATAAGAGTAGAAGAAGTGGAATGCTCTTAACAACCATGCTTCTACTTTGCAATTCAAGAGTAACCCTCACATGTGCATAGGAAGTTATAGTAGATTAACTTCCTTATTGCAATTCAAATTAAGCTAAAATGAAACGTAGATGTAGCTTGAAGAGCAAGCTTGCCCGACCATATGATGTAGGAGGTGATGCAAGATGACGCCAAGTGTCCTTGTCACACACTCCTTGCCACCTTCACACTCTCCTTGCCTTGATCATGCTTAGCTTGCTTATCTCCTTGCCTTGATCGGCCAAACGAGAGAAATTGGGCTCGACCCAATTGATACACCATGCAATCACAAATGTTCTAGTTTATTTATTGAAAGAAAAGCTTAAACAATGGCCTAATTTAAATCTAGACTACTTTCTCCATGCATCAACTCATATTTTGGAGATGTCTTTGGTCCATGTGAATAAAGTGAAAAACCCATGATTGACTTGATCATCTTGTGAGAGGCCCATGTGGATCTTCTTCATCATGCTTCTAGTGATTTGGCCTCGAGATGGGCTAGAGCTTGTTGATGCATTTAGGCTTAGGCTTGTTAGGGTCACATCATCCCCTCCCCCTTGAAGAGGATTTACCCTCAAATCTCAATGGCCATCCTCATCATCAAAAGTACCTACAAAAGGATCCAAATCAGTAATATTGAAAGTAGGATGCACACCATATTTCGCAGAAAGATCGAATTGATAAGCATTATTGTTGATCTTCTTGATGATTTGGAATGGACCATCACCTCGGGGACTAAGTTTGGATTTTCTTAGGTTAGGAAATCTTTCCTTCCTTAAGTGCAACCAAATTATGTCTCTTTCATTAAAAGACCGAACTCTTTTGCCCTTGTTTTTAAAATGAGCAATCTTTTCAACTTGGGCTTGCATTTGGTTTCTAACCTTCTCATGAAAATTTTTTATGAACCTAGACTTAGAAACCCCTTCTTTATGAACAAAATCAAAAGACGTTGGAAGAGGTAATAAGTCCAATGATGTGAGAGGGTTAAAACCATAAACTACCTCAAAGGGTTACAGTTTGGTGGTGCTATGGACCACTCTATTGTAAGCAAATTCAATTTGGGGTAGATACTAATCCCAAGATTTATGGTTCCCCTTATGCAAAACCCTAAGCAATGTGAAAATGGATATATTAACTACCTTTGTTTGCCTATTAGTTTGTGGGTGACAAGAAGTAGAAAAAGAAAGTTTTGTTCCTAACGGAGACCACAAGGTCCTCCAAAAATGGCTTAGGAATTTAGCATCCCTATCAAACACAATTGATTTGGGTAAGCCATGGAGGCAAACCACCTCTTTAAAGAACAAATTTGTTATGTTGCTAGCATCATCTACTTTGTGGCATGGTATAAAATGTGTCAATTTAGAAAAATGGTCCACTACCACAAAGATAGAATCAACACCCCTAGAAGTCCTTGGAAGCCCTAAGACAAAGTCCATGCTTATGTCCTCCCAAGGGGTGGAAGCAACAGGCAAAGAAGTATATATCCCTATAGGCATTGCATTAAACTTAGCATACAAATAAGTCAAACAACTAGTTTTGTATTTCCCTTTTCATATGGGGCCAAAAGAATTTCTCTTTAAGCATTGCTAAAGTTTTGGTGACCCATAAGTCCCCTTCATGAATTTCTTTGATCAAAATTTTTCTATGAGAACCTAGAGGAATACATAGGCGGCCTTCTTTGAAAAGATACCCATTTGATAGGTAAAAGCCACCTTGGGACTTATTGAGACAAGAATCATACATGTTAGCAAAGAAGAGATCATAAATATATAATTCACATATGTTGTCAAATCCAAGAATTTGGGATCCAAGCTTGGCTAAGAGAGTGTATTTCTTTGATAGTGCATCAGCCACCACATTAGCTTTCCCTTTCTTGTACTTGATAACATAAGGAAATTATTCTAAGTACTCAACGCACTTTGCATGCCTTTTATTGAGTTTGTGTTGACTCTTCAAATACTTGAGAGTTTCATGATCACTGTGGATAATAAACTCTTTGGGCACAAGATAATGCTCCCAAGTATGAAGAGCTCTTATAAGGGCATATAGCTCTTTGTCATTGGTGGGATAGTTACGAGAATGGCAATTTAGTTTTTCACTAAAATAAGTAATGGGATGGCCTTGCAACAAAACCACACCTATTCCAACCCCATAACATCACATTCTAGCTTAAAAGTTTTCTCAGAGTTTGGAAGAGCAAGAATAGGAGCTTGGGTGGGCTTAGCCTTGATATCATCAAAGGCCTTTTGTTGCCTTTCACCCCTTTCAAAAGGTGTCTTTCTTAACAAGTTCATTGAGGGGTGAAGCAATGGTGGAGAAGTTAGGAACAAATCTTCTATAAAAACTAGCTAACCCATGAAAGTTTTGAATGTCCCCAACATTATTTGGCATAGACCATTCTTGGATGGACTTGATTTTTGCAGGATCAACATTGACCCCACTTTTATTGACCACAAACCCTAAGAAGATGACACTCTCTACACAGAAAGTGCACTTGTCAATGTTGGTATAAAGTTGATGGTCTCGTAGAAGAGACAACACTACTCTAAGATGACCCACATGAAGACTAGAATTACCATTGTACACTAGAATGTCATCAAAATAAACAACCACAAAATTTCGTCAAGACATTATTCATTAGGCGCATGAATGTACTTGGAGCATTGGTTAGGCCAAAAGGCATGACCAACCATTCATATAGACCAAATTTTGTTTTGAAACCGATTTTTCACTCATCATCTTTTTGAATTCAAATTTGGTGATAACCACTTTTGAGGTCTATTTTTGAAAATATTTTAGCTCAATGTAATTCAAGTCTTGGGATTGGATGCTTATATTTTATGGTGATGTTGTTGATGGTCCTATGATCATAGAACATGTGCCATTTTCCATCTTTCTTGGGCACCAACAACACAAGTACAACATAAGGACTTAGACTCTTTTGAACCCATCCCTTGTCTAATAACTCACTCACTTGATATTTTATCTCCTTAGTCTCAATTGGGTTTGTCCTATTGGCTGGTCTATTGGGAAGACGTGCCCCTAGGACAAAATCAATTTAGTGCTCAATCCCTCTAAAAGGTGGAAGACCATGAGGGCCATCCTTTGGAAAAATATCTTCAGATTCATGAAGGAGAGCACGTATTGAAGGAGGTAGATCCTTAAGAGATGGATGCTCAAGACAAGTGAGGATTTCTTGACAAAGTAAGAGGAATGGGGATTGCTCATCATGAAAAGTGTGCAAAAGAGTTTTATGAGTTAAAAGAACTTCATGAGCAACATCCTTAGAAGAAGAAACTTCCTCTACCTTTGTCTTGTCCTTGGAACTCTCTTCCTCCCTCCTAGCTCGCATTTGAGCTTGATCACTAGAAACTTGGCTAGGACTGAGGGGATGCAACACAAAAGTTTTTGAAAGATGTTGGAGAGTGATCTCATTGGTATGGCCATGGTGTAAGGTTTTGTGGTCAAATTGTCAAGGCCTTCCCAAGAGAATATGGCAAGCTTCCATGGGAATCACATCACATAAAACTTTATCTTTGAATTTCCCAATGGAAAACTTAACTTTCACTTGATGCTCGACTTTGAGATCCCTATCTACATTAAGCCAATGAAGTTTATAAGGTTTTGGATGGGGCAACAAAGTTAAGTTCAACTTCTTAACCAATCTTGTGCTACAACAATTGCAACAAGACCCACTATCAATGATCAAAGAGCAAGTGTTGTTCAAAACTTCACATCTTGTGTGGAAAATATTTTCTCTTTGGTCATTGAGAGGAAAGCTAGATTTGTTATTGAGAAGCCTCCTAATCATCAAAAGATTCCCTTCTTTTGGATATGAATTTTCCTTAGAATCACTAGAATGGGAACTGTCGGAGTCACTAGAAGAAGATGACTCCTCTTGGCTAGTGTAGAGGTCTTTGCCCTTAAGCACAATGGTGCGTTTGGTAGGACATTGGGCAGTCACATGACCTCTACCCAAACACTTGAAACACTTGATGTCACTTCCTCTTTTGGTAGTGGAGGACTCCCCTTTGTCACCTTCTTTTGCAGGATTCTTATTACTGGACTCTTTCCTTTGAAAAATATTTCTTTTGAAAATCACTTCTAAGAAAAGAGAGAGAAGAATCCTTGCGAGAAGGTCTTCTCAAAATTTGTTGCTCCCCCTTGATGCTCATTTGTTTAAGATCATTAAAATTATGGTAGGGGAGCAACTCAACTTTGTCTCTTATGTTATAATCGAGACCACTCAAGAACTTGGCAATAGTAAGGTCCTCCTCTTTTTCTATCCCGGCTCTCAAAATGTAGGGCTCCATTTTTTGTCTATATTCTTCAACAATAGAAGACCTTTGTTGGAACCTTTGGACCTTGTCCATAAGCTCCCTTTTGTAGTATGTTGGAACTTGTCTTAAGTGAAGGGCTTCTTTAAGATCAAACCAATATTCTATTTCGGGAAGCCATTTTCTTCTTCTTTGTAGGACTAAAGAAGTCCACCAATTAAGGGCATATCCTTGAAAGGCTAGAGTAGCCAAGGAAACATGCCTTTCTGCTTCTACCACATGACTCTCAAACAATTGCTCAACCTTGGCAACCCAATCCAAGAAAATCTCAACATTATCCTTCCCATGGAAGTAAGGAAAATCTATTTTTACTTCTCTAGGATGAGGAGGAATGCACTTTGTCTTTTCACATGAGGAGATTGGCGAAGTTGATGGCGCACCTCAAGCTCTTCTTCTTCCTCATTTTCATTCCTTGAAGAGGCACGAGAAGGTCTTGGGGAGGCACGAGGAATGTGATGGGTTTGCCTAAGTTGATCCTCTATCACTTGAAGGTTGGTTTGCATTGCAGCCATTTGAGTTCAAATGTCCCTAACCTTTTGAGAGATGTTATGTAGGGCTCTAGGAGCAACCTCAACCTCATCATCAACACTTGTGTGGAGGTTGGTATTATTAACTTTTTATTGATGTTGGGTACTAGCACGAGTAGCCCTTCTTGTGCTCATGGTGTTAGAATGAACTTAGATAGGTGATTAAAAGGGTGAGAGAAGAGAACAAACACAAGTGTACCTCTAGGTAAGCGAGGTGAGTCGTTAAAGACTACTTAAATACCAAGGCTAATCCTTGCCAAGATAACACTTGCAAAAGTTCTCAAAAATCACACTAATGATCAAATACTAAGTAGATAATAACACTTGAGACACTTGAACACAAAGCACACAAATAAGACTCAAGAAAAACAAAAGATTAACACTAAAAACGGACCCCTAAATGACAAAAATTTTAGAGACTTTGGTCTCACAATTTTAAGCCACTAACCGTCTAACTATGCGACCTAAAATCAAGGTGAGAAAGCACTTAGAACTTTCAACACTCCCACTTACTAAAATTTTGCAGTATTGGTATGAAAAATGTTCTACTTAGGAGATGGGATTTGATGAGGCTGCTCCTACCGAAAATCCTCTCTAATCGGTGTTCTACCGATTGAAACTCGCAGAATGTGAAGGAAACATAACTGATAACTCTGATTTGGAGATTAACACTCGGATCGCTCTCGTATCTCACTAGTTTCGTAAACCTTGGGCGGTGGAACCACTACTAGGAAGGTGAGCTCTAAGAAGGGGTAAAAACCACAATGTATTACCAAAGCAAGTTTGGTACAAAGCTTGGCTTGCCTTTTTATAAGAAAGACAACCGTGAAAATGGTAAGGAAGAAGGAACTAACGACAGTTCTACCGTGTACAAGAACCCTAACAAAAAATGGGTGTAAGCGTGAGACCTTAACGACTATAAAGGTTAGCGTGATAGAGGTGAGGCAACGCGTGAAGGTGTGAACCCTAGCAGAGAAGAGAAAAATGGTTGGTTCAACGTGTTGCTGTGTTGGTGGAAAATGGGTTGTTGTGCGTGCTGCAACGAATGCTACTCTTCTCCATGCGTGAAAGCTACTGGGCTGCTTGAAGAAACAAGATCTCGGCCCATACTAGAATCCAACACAATGCTCCGTTGATTGATGGAATGAATGGGATCAGGCTGTACATAGCAGAGGGAAGCCCAAATAAAAAGGAATGTTACAGCTATTTCTCCCAACGCGTGGAAGTGGCATGAAAGTGCATTAGTGGTGCATTGGTTGCCACATTGCAGGCCCAATTGATGTGCCCACTCATGGGACAAGTTGTAGACATGGGCTGCATTTGAAAATAACCTAATTAGACAAACATTTATTTAATAAAAGAAACTAAAAGAAACTAGGCTTTGATGAGGCCGTCGATGCCGTTAATTGGCAGAAATATGCTCCGTTCGACGGTGAATGTCCGGAACGACCTCTAGATGTTGATTCGTTCGGTGGAATCAATTGAGAACGTAGTGGAATACTCGATTGGGGTTCGGTTCACTCTCGTCTCTCACGGAGAAATCCTCATCTAAGGTGATGGGTGAGCTGACGAAGGGGAGGAGAAAACTCAACCACTATCTCATTCATCTAAGCTAGGTTTTACAAAGAGTGGCCTGCAAGCTAGAGTGAAAGAAAGAAACAAAACAAAACTATGGCAAGCAAGCTAGTTAGCACACACTCTCTCAAATGAATAGGCTCAAAACTCTCAAAGGTGAAAAGAAGGCAAGCTTATAGAGAACACACAAGCTGAAATGCTACTTCAATATTCACCACCTAAGATATTACCATATCACAGAAACCACTCTAAACTCCATAGCATCATCAAAAAACCAAAAACCGAGGGGTAAGTGTATGAACCAATCAAAGGAGAAAGCAAGAAAAGCTAATTAGAAATGCTAAACCAAAGAGAATTTAATGAAACATGACTGAATGAGTAAAGAAGAATTGACAAACAACAAATTAAAGGTTGGAAAGAAAGGAAAGCACCACAAAAGGAACCTAGAAAGGCATTAGAATAGGTGAAAAACAACAAAAACAACAAGATAATAGTGCTCAAAGTATGGCTGAAGTACTCATTGCAAATAGTGGTAAATGAAGGAATTAATTCAGCTTCAAAGCAAAGCAATATTGAAGCAATATAGAGTACACACTCAAGCTGAATTCTGGTGAAAAATGAGCACTAAAAACAGAAAAAAACACACAAAACAGGAATGAAACAGTGAATATCAGAAACTGCAGTGCTAGAAAACGGAAACATCAACCTCAACTTTCACGATTTTTCATTTTTTTTGTACTCAACATTTTTAATTTTTTTTTTTGTATTTTTCGTCTGAATGTTAACTAAATGAGGAAAAAATTAGATTGAATTTTGATGCACACAGTTACTCACGATAAATCAAAAATAGAGACTCTGCGTTCAGTGAATTATTGGAAAACAGAGGAAAACTGAAGCATAATTGCTCTCTGAAATTATGTAAGATGCTCTATGGAAAGCAAAGCTAAAGAACTTGATTATGGACTAAAATCAAGCATGAACACAGAAGAACATCTTAGACACTCAAAAGCATGAATCCAATCGGTGAAATGGATGAAAAATAGTGAGAATTTAGGCCTTAAACATCCACACGCTTACATGAATGTTCATAGCATTTTTGTTGTGAGATGTGGTGCGGAAACTCATCAAAAGCAAGCAACAATGAAATTAAACGGTGGAAATGATGAATTAAAGCACAAACAAAACATAGAACGTGACTTATACATAAGTGGAATGAGAAAATGAAAAGAAGAACTGAATTCACCGAATAGAAAATGAAGAAAACTCAAAGAAGCAAAGAAAAAAGTGCTGGAAATTGAAATGGAACCTTAAAAACACATGTACACCAATTAAGCAAGGAGTAGTACAAGATGAATCAATGAAGATTCATATAGCCTCAATATCAAATGGTGGAAAACAACAAGAACTTGAAGAAACAACAAAAAACTTTAAGAAAACAATGGAGAAGAAGAACAACATAGGAATTGAAAACAAAACACAAGTATGGACCAAGAACCTTACCCAAACCAAGAGGATGAATGCATCAAGGCTTGGATGGCTCTAGATACCAATTGATTGACGTCCTTGGTGGAGAAGTTGAAGGAGATCTATGGAGAATGCTTAGAATGAGTGGAGATGCAGCAAAGATGAAAAGTAGAATTGGTGTTATGGTATGGAAGGTGGCTAGAGGAGATGAAGGAGAAGGATAGCCAAGTGTGTTATCAAATAAGAGTAGAAGAAGTGGAATGCTCTAAACAACTATGCTTCTACTTTGCAATTCAAGAGTAACCCTTACATGTGCATAGGAAGCTATCATTTATAGTAGATTAGCTTCCTTAACGCAATTCAAATTAAGCTCAAATGACACATAGATGTAGCTTGAAGACCAAGCTTGATTGTCGGCCATATGATGTAGGATGCCAAGTGTACTTGTCACACACTCCTTGCCACCTTCACATTCTCCTTGCCTTGGTGATGCTTAGCTTGCTTGTCTCCATGTGTAGCACATGCTAAAGCATTCTCTGCCAAAAGAGAGAAATTAGGCTAGGCCCAATTGATATACCATAGAATCACAAATTTTATAGCTTATTTATTGAAAGCAAAACCTAAACAATGGCCCAATTTAAATCTAGACTACTTCCTCCATGCATCAACTCATATTTTGGAGATGTCTTTGGCCCATGTGAATAAAGTGAAAAGTCCATGATTGACTTGATCATCTTGTGAGAGCCTCATGTGGATCTTCTTCATCATTCTTCTAGTGATTGGGCCTTGAGATCAGCTTGAGCTTGTTGATGCATTTGGACTTAGGCTTGTTGGGATCACATCACAAAGGTGGACCCACATCAAATCCCCTTCCTCACATATAATTTTTTTTTCTTTTATTAATGTACTTTGTATATATATCTTTCACTATTTTCAAGGTTTGTCCTTAGCATAATGGATAAAATTATGTTTCCGACCTTTGTCTGTCCATCAACTTGTGGATGACAACTTGTAGAGAAAGCAAGCTAAGTTTTAAATATTTGGTTAAATTATTCTTTTGGTCCTTCTATTTGTCATGAAATTTCAGTTTGGTCCTCAAGTTTTTCGTTGTCTCAATTTGGTCCTCATTTTCTTAAAAATGACTCAATTTGGTCCTCACTGTTAACTTTGACCAGACGGTGTTAAGTCAACACCACGTATTAATTTCTGTTTTTTTTAATTTTTTTAAATTTTATTTTTAAATTTTTAAAAAATTTAAATTTTTTTTAATTTTTTTATTTTTGACACGTGTCACTTCACAATTGTGCCACGTGTCAAAGTGACTCAATTTGGTCCCTATATATGTAGATGGTTTTCGACTATCCCTAAGGTAGGGACATTGAAGTCAAAGGTTTTGTCTTGGGTTTTCACCAAATGGCGTCAATTTAAATCAAAATTGACAATAGTTTATGTATATGGTCCTACAAAAGGGGAAAGTCCATGCACCCTTGCACCGAGCATAGTTGCATTGATGAAGAAACTTGGCAACGGTTTGTACAGACTCGAGAAAGTGAGTGTCAACACCCAATTTCGTCTGAGTAAATGCATTTGTTTTGTTAAAATAATAATAATAATAATAATAAATAAATAATATATAAAAAATAATAATATAATAAAATAAAAAATATATTTTGATTGATGGTAGGTTTTTTTAACTTTAATTCTACCATGGGAAAAAAGAAAAAAAAAAAGAAAAAACCAAGAGAAGGGCGAATCTAATTTATTTTTAATTATAATACGCTTTTCATGAGCCCAAATGTTTTGTACATATTTTCACCCCCCACTGTTTGCTATTTACACTCTTCACATGATATGTCAGAAAAGGACGTTTAATAATTTCTATTTTTAGAGAAGGGTATAATATTATGAGCAATATTGTTTTTATAATAATTTGAATAAATATCTTGCATTTACACTTATGTGATGTGTCTCTTTGCGTTGTCAGTCTGAAAAGATATTATTTTAAATAGAAGCAAATATTCCCCATAATAATGCTTTTAGAGAATGGTACAATTTTAACAGTTAAAAGAACATATTCCAGGTAATAATGAGAACCAATTGTATGAAAAATATGTTATGATTTCATCACGATCTTTATGTGATGGAAAATATGATTCTAGTAATTATAATCAACACCGTGAATATTATGCGACTATTTTATTTCTATAATATGTTTCATCAAGACCAATTCCTTCCTCATATATTTTATTATAATTAAAAGACTAGGATTCCAGGGGTACCTCAAGGTCCTATATAAGCACAAAATTCTCCAATGCAACATAGAAAAAAATTCGAAAAACCCCTCTTCTTTTTTATTACCAGAGCACACACGCAAAAGGGGTCACCTTACTATCCTTTTAGTCAGTTTTGCTCTATTTGTGTCCCTAAAAGGTAAACTCTCTTTGCTCCTAATGTTATTCATGTACCGCTCAGATTCTCTTATAATATCAAATTTATGATTCATGAACCTGTTGTATGATTAAATTAATGCGTTTGCGGTTCGCACGTTAGATGATTTTGTGTTTGTCATTGATATCCTCAACCCTTCTCTTTCATTTTATCTGCAATGTCATTTATCTTGATAATTAAAAATATTTCTTTCATAGGCTTTAATTCCCTCTAAAAAAGGTAATAATAAATAAATAAAAAATAAAAAATAATAATAATAATAATAAATAAATAAATAAAAATTATAAAATCATTTTTAAATATCATGTCAAATCTCAAATTTGCTTGATATTAAACATATATTATATATATATATATATATATATATATATATATTAAAATATAAAAAAATAAAAATAATATCAAACAACAAATATTTTTACAAAGAACTACATTATCCTTGATCTTCCAAATGAAAATACATAGGAGCAAGGTACAATCCTCTTCGGGCCAAAACAATAAAAAAAAAATGTTTTAATCTTTAATATTTTTTTATTTGTTTTATATTTTGTTTGATTTTTTGGGGAATAACAAATATTCTAAACATCAAAATTCTACCTTGCACACTTAATTAAAGAGGGAATCGTCTTAAGACAAGCGTTGTGGGGTGCTAATACCTTCCCCACACGTAACTGACTCCCGAATCCAAATTTGGTTTCAAAGACTATTCTCTTAAGGTTTTTCAATAGTTTTCCATAATAAACTATGGTGGTGACTCCGATATTTTCTTTGAAATTATTTTCGTCGTCCCGCCGCGATCTCGGTTGCGATAGTGAGAAATGGAAGGTTAGCATTATCACTTTTTTTTACTATTTTATTACGTATAATATTAAATACTAAGTAAATTTCATTTAAATGGTTATAGGGTGTTCGAAAAAAGGCACAAGACACCCGACCACATAATGAGACTCCTCACTTACTTTCTCGTGCTGGCTCTCAAAAGCTAGACTAGAAGATTGTTAGAGAAAATATTAAAATATGTTCTACTTCTAGTGATGGTAGTGGTAGTGTGGGTTCAAGTGGACCTTCATCCCCACCATCTAGGCATGAGAAATGGGAGTAGGCCCGTCCAAGAAAATCGAGAGCATGGACTTTTGTTGAATCACAACGGGTTATTAGGTGGATTGTAAGTAAATGTATTACAATCGTTTATTTAAGAACTTTTTATTGCATATAAATGAATCACAGCGGGTTGCTTAGTGGATTGGAAATAAATATGTTCCAATCATTTAATTCAAAACTTTTTATTGCATATAATGTGTTCTAATTATATATGTTTCCTTGTTGTAGGATTCTCTAGTTGAGTAGCAGACCCATGATGGTTTCCATCCTCATGGTCGAAAGGATATTCTTAATATTGCTTTAGGATGACTTGAACACCCTGGACGTGTTCGTACTACTAGATACGATATGGGGATTTGAGGTTACTTTTGAGGGTAATCACAACACCAATCTCATTCATACTTTACTATCAATATGGAAGACGCCTTGCAAAAAATGAAAGTTGACATGGCAGAGCAACTAAAAGAGGATATGAGAGGAGAACGAGAGTAGAATAGGTAAGTGCGTCAGAAGACGAGACTAGAGCGGTAAGCAATGATGGAAACATTTTACAAACGGTTATAGAGGTTACTACTCATGCAAAAGCTCCCCACTATAGTACAACCTAACCTTTCTTCCGGTGTTAGAGTTAGAACTAAAAAGAGTTGTTCAACAACAATTGAAACGGGGTGTGATGGTTCCTAATGTGAGTTGTACACATTGGTTGATTATGTATCTCTCCCCAGTTGTGTCTCATGAGAATTGCTTGAAGGTTCCACCATGTTACATGGTGAATGTCTCCCCTCTCATTTGGCAAAGGTTATGGTGGAGACTGTATGTTATGGTGATGCTGCAATTCTTATACCGACATCAGAGATTGGTATTGTATCATAAGAATTGAAAACTTTCATTGCCTGGTCGAAACATCTCGTGAAGATGACACCACACATTGAATTGTTTTGTATATCCACTAATATTGTTACATATGTAGTATATATATAGTATCCTAACTAATGTCATGTTTATTTTGTGTGTAGCAACATGAAATAGAGTTGCATGTATCAAAAAATTAGGAGGATCCAATAACAACACTAGTAGAGTTTGCTATAACCATGAGTACAAAGGAAACTTTGATTCCTTGGGATGCCACTATGTTTGGCAGGGATAGCGAACTTTTGTTGTTCATATGTAAAATTGATTTGATGGAGATCATAACAGGCAATGAGGAGTTAAATGTGTATGTTCTGCAATTATTGATGATGTAAGTTAAATTTTTATATCATTTTTATTTGTTACCTTCATTAGCGTTAGTGACCTTAGTGATTTGGTGAAGTAAGTGCATGAGATCATGTGTTATTGATGAAGAATTGATGAGAATCGTTCATAATCAAGCTTGAGGTTTGATAAATGTGAAGCAAAATGTGAAGATCAAGAAGTTTGATGCTTAGACTTATTTAGTAGACTGTATGACATAGTATAAATGTCGTTTTGTCTTGTGTTTGTCCTTTTCAATCTATTGAAAAGGTTTTTAACGTGTTAAAAGGCTTGTTACATATATTTTTGGTCTAAATGTATTAAAAAGTTGAATTTTTATACAATTGAATGATTTCACTTAAGTCAAGTGAAATCAACAAATTGTACAGACAAATCAACCTAATACATTCACTCATGACCAAACTATATTAACTGGTTTTTCAGAGAGTGGAAATGCACTTGAGATTTCTGGGCGCGAAAATAGTGAAACAAATTTGGAAAACCCTTTGTGGAATACACATTATGGAACTTGTGATTGAAGATCTTTAGATCTTAGTTGTTCTTAAGCTTCTTGGAGTGTAGGGGTCAAGGTTCTCGTGGGATTCAAAAATCTTGGTGTTTTTGCTTTATTCAAAAGCGTAATCTTTGAGGGATTTTGTAATTCTTTTAGTGCATGATAAAGCTCAAGTTGTTCTAATCAACTGGATGTAGCTCAGATATTAAGTGAACCAGTATAAAAATCAGTGTGTGATCCTCTCTTCTATATCTAGTTCTTCATTTAAATCTCAAGAAAACTCACTAAATCAATCTTTGTAAGGTTTACATGTGCTTTTATATAATCTCGTAATATAACTAAGATTGATATATCAATTGGAAACAATCTTGTAAGATAAAGCATTTTGTTTGAGTGAGTTTAGTGTATTTCGCGTTTGTACAAAATTTCCCAAGAAATTAGTTGATTGATTTTGTATTTCAATCTGTTGAATCATATTGCATGAACAAACAATTTACTGTTTGTGTTTTTCAATTGAATGAAATGTATGGTTCTGCAATAATAATACTCTGATTTTTTGGTCAATTGAATTCAAATTAAAATGGTTTTACAAGTTTTAACTAAACAAATTTTTAAGTACTCAACCAATTCAACCCCTACCTCCTTCTTGGCTAAGAAAGATCTTTTAAACCAAAACCTTCTTAGGTATTAAATGTGTGTTTTCATTATCAAATTAGGTACTTGCATGGTTATGTTGGAAATTGGAAAAGGATGACACATATGGCTTTATAGACCCACATTTCATAACTCCAACAGGTAACAGGAACCTAGCAACAAAAAAAATATATAACTAATTCCACATTGCAGTAGAAGAAACAAGTTTACCTTGCTCCATATATATATATATATATATATATATATATATATATATATATATATATATATTCATATTTTTGATTCCATAACGTATAATTTATGCATTTTAAATATATTTCAACTAATTTTCAATGCAGTCGTCATTGGCAACTGCTAGTTCTATTAGTACTATAGCGTATTGCTTTATGCTTTTGCTCTTGTCATATAGCTCCTCCCCCTTATTTGAAAAACATAGTAGATTTGTAAGTCTATTTTAGGAAATGCCTTCTATTATATTCACCTTGAATAATAGAAGTAACATGTGACATTCATTGTTCATGGTCGCTAATGATTTAAACGATATTAGCAAAAAAAGACTCAATTGAACAAAATTGATAAAAATTGGGACCTATTTGAACACAACCAAAATTAGACTTATTTCACAAAACTTGACGAAAATTGGGACCAAAAAGGTATTTTAACCTTTTTTTTCATTTATTTGATTGTTGTTATTGTTGATTTCTTTTTCTCTTTTGTTGTTTTTTTTTTTTTGTGAACCTGACGTTTTTCATGCTCTTCATGTGAGTTGTTATTGTCATTGAATGTAATCAATTATAATTAATTGTACCTTTTGTATATTTAATCATCAATTTGAATGTAATTATTTCACTTTTCACTTTTCATTTCTTTAATAATATTGGATCTATTTTACATTTCTAATTATATATTTGCTACCGCATCTTTCCCACCAAACCTTTTGCAAAAATATACATATATAAATGGACACTGCATCAAGTCTACTAGCCGTAAAGTCTAGAGACAATTTCGTTACAGTTTCTTTAGAAGAGGTACGTATTTGACTATAATAATTTTTTTTTTTGTCAAATAAGTACTTTGCATTACAAAGATACTTTAAAATTCTAATTTAATTTTGAAATTCAAGTATAAAGTAATATTTTTATGACTTGTTCAAATCTATGAATGATTGTTGAAAAACTTTTTTTTTTCTTTGATGTTTTAGGTAGCTTTTGCATCTTCCAAAACATAAGTGTGAACATATAATTGCATATCTGTTCGAGCACACCTTTTGACGCAACAATTATTCATTTCCAACACATTCAATGCTCTCTCGCAATCTTCTCAGGCAGATTTTTTATTACTTAGGATTATTATTTTATTATTTTATTTTTTATTACTTAGGATTATTATTTTATTATTTTATGAGTAATATTTTACTACTTTAATTTTAATATAAGAAATATAATTATTAATATTTTGTAATCTTCATTTTTATTATTTCTTTACTTCACTATATGATTATTTAATATTTGATATTTTTTATTTACTATTTAATAATATATTACAAACAATTTTCTTTTATTGCAAACTAATGATGTATGCAATAAAGCCATATATTGGAAAATGTGTTCAGTCTTTTAGTAATATTGCAATAAATATAAGCATAGAACATTTGAGATTATAAGTTATCACTATAAGTAATGTGAAGTAAATATTTTTTCAATATTGAACGGACACATTTATGTTTTCAATATTATTTTTACAACTTTCAAGATACATGTTTTTCCATGTTCTTATATACTCATTATTTTAATTTAGTAATAATAATATTATTAACCATAATAATAATAATAATAATAACAAATAATTTTAATGTTTACAAGTAAAACATATACTTATACTTATCAATATCATTGGTGATTGAAGATTTAATTTTATCATATAATCAATTAATTATATAAATACTGAACTTCAAATTTCTTTGACTTATATATTGATATGCATTTTTCGAAAAGTGTAAAGCGATTGGGTCAAAAATAAATAAATAGAACACTTAAAAAATATGATTGATGTTCGCAAAATAAAAAATACTTTTTACCTTCTTCACATATACTTATATATCTATCAACTTAAGAAAACTTTAATTGATTTTGGAAAAATTCAAAATTCAGTTTTTGATAGCTTGATAACTTAAAAAAATTGTTTTTTTTTTTCATTTTAAACTTAGCTTCTTAAAGAAGCATTGTAGAGCTTCCAACACTGCTACCATCTTCAGCGTTAATTATCAAGGCAAAGTGTGCATGTTCTTGAAATGATTACGATTTTCCTCTTCTGATGAAGGATTGACCCCAACCAAGGATGGAGGCACATGCTTAAGAAGACTAAGCATGTTTAGAAAGGAAGTTAACTAATCGTTCATCCCTTTCATTTGTGTTTGTTATTTTTGATTTCCTAAGTTGACTTAGTTGAATCAACTTTAGTTGACTTATTGACCTTTGACTCGGTTTGACTTGTTGACTATAGTTGAGCTTGACTTGTTTATTTGCTTTGTAAGTTAATTAGGAGTAAGAAAGCAATGCTAGGTGGCGCATGGTGATTGGGAATGATGTGGAGGAGAGAGTAAAACAAAGGCATAAAGCATAAAGTAAAAGGCATAAAGCAAGTGTACCTATGTACCTTTGGTCTCCTTTGTTTTTACCACACTTTGGCCACTTTTTGGAGACATATGAGACACATTCTTTGTCTCCTTTTGTGCTAGAACGAAATAACCCTTGCACACACCATAGTTAGCTTTTTTGTCTCTCATTTTTGGTAACCTTATTTGACCTAGTTTCTAGAAGCTAGGGTTAGGTTTTTGTAGAGACATCCTTATGTATCTTTTATTTGCTTAGAGGCCCCTAAACTCTTCTATATAAGGGGTGCTCCTAGACATGTAAAA
>Ga0214544_1004918_pt1 | contig 26372 bp, 17 predicted proteins | sample CNSS3metaG_FD_160074 | JGI IMG/M metagenome (GOLD analysis project Ga0214544, IMG submission 160074) | Root nodule microbial communities from cowpea collected in UCLA plant growth center, Los Angeles, California, USA - CNSS3 | ecosystem: Host-associated > Plants > Roots > Nodule | place: USA... | reverse complement strand
ATTTTAGCACATTAAAAATTACATAATACTTGTCTTTTCCAATTATACAAGAATTTGAAATATTAATGCAAGAGTCCATAAAAGAAGTAATTAATATACACAAGTACAAGTTTTTTTTTTTTTTTAAATTTTATGCGGGCTTGCGGGCCGCGGGCCGAGCCCGCGCGGGCCTGTGGGCTCAATATCCTGGCCCGCCCCACGTTTTTTTTGCGGGCCTGCGGGCCGGGCCCGCGGGCCAGGCCCTAATTGCCATCCCTAGAAGTAATGAATCATGATACAATTGTAGTGAATACCCACAACAATGGTGGCACAAGTCTATATTATCGATGCAAGGACATATGATAAACAAGGAGGAAAGTGGAAGGAAATAAGAGAGAAAAATGAATGAAATATGAAAATAATTCGTATGATGATGATTCTTTTCAAATTATTGCCGTAGAGTGATAATGTGACTTTGTTGTAAAGTGGAATGGACGAGAAGAAGAGGTTGTGTTTGAATTGTTTATATTGTTTGACACGTTTTTGTTTTAATGTTAAGTCAAATACTATTGTGAAACGCGCTTGAAATGTCAAATAAACTTAATAAAATTTGATTAAAAAGACTAAATCCATGTGTTTCGAAAGATGAATGACTAAATTGGTTCAAAGTTTCGGAATGGACTAATTTCAAAATTTACTGAAAGTTAAAGGACCAAAAACATATTTAACCCTTAAATATATCTAAACTTAAGGAAAAATGTTAGCAAAAAAAAAATAATGATAAATTTTACTTGAATTAATTGTGAAACGTGGTGATTCTGTGGCCTCCTCTGAATTTAATTTGATATTAAAAGTATGTGTTTTCAAGATTAGTTAGTGTTAGGTTTTTCGAGGAAGAGGTTTACTGAGGGATACAATAGCAATGAGATCTGAGTTCAACCACATAAGGCATTGACACCATATAAACACCAAACCTTAAGACAATAAGTTTATGGGTTTTCGTCCTTATATGGTGTTCTACTTTCCTCTTTTATACCCAATGTGAGACTTAAACTCACACTTAGATTCCCAACAGTTAGTTTAAGAATTCAAATTAATCTAACTAATGTAGAAAATCTAATATTCGAGTTAAAACTAATGAATTATACAAAATTCTCATTAAAAATCTCACATAGAAATAAGAAAATTTTAACTTATATATATAAAGATAATAATGTGGGATGGGTCATGAGGGGATGGTTTGCTAGTCCGCCTTAGGCCTACCCCGTATAACTTGACGTCCCTTACAAGCCCATGACAAAGTAGGATGGACTTGTCCACATAGTATAAAACAAAAAAATTCACTATATTTTAATCTCTAAATCTTTTATTTTCTTATCTCGTTATTCATTCACTTCATGTTTGAATCTCTAAGCCATCTCTCTTGCATTTAGCATTGGTTAATTACTATATTTTTTTAACTTAGACAATAGTTTATTTTTATATTTTTTTACCCAAGAAAGGTTTAACTTTGACATATATTTTGTGTAATGTTAATTTTATGTTTACTTAGCTTATTTAAATTTATATTGTCAATAGCAGATTCATGAAATGTAACAAAGATGCAAAACATTAAAATAAGATTATTGTTAAAACATTTATATGTGTGTTTTTAAGATTTTGCTAATGCAATTGGCCCGCAAGTTTGTTGGTCAATCATTATATGACATATAATGACGAAACTAGCTTGCAATACTCCATAGCCGATCTTGATCATAAGTCTTGGAGGGATCAAAATAATATATTCAAAGTTTAGATATGTTCCAAAGATGTAATATGAAACCCTCTGCCATGTAATTATTTTAATCTTAAAAAAATGGATCACGATCCCTCTCTAATCCAACAATTGGATCATTAGTATCATCCTTCAAAATAGGTGAAGAATTCAAAATATGAAAAGAAGAAGTAAATTTGTCTTGTTTTTATCTTCATTGATATCTTCCTTTTTATTATTTTTAAAAATTGAATCTATTCTTTTGTTCTTTATCCATATACTTTTTTTTTTTAAGTTTAAAATTTGTAATTTTTTTTATCAAAATCTAATAAGAAATGAAGAGACTTAATTATTAAAAAAAAATTATGATAATCAAGTCACAATTAACATAGTCATGAAAAAATATATAAGACATGACTTTTCCTTTTATATTCATAAAAAGTTAAATCTACACAAAAATTATTAAATTAATATTTCACTATCAAGTGAGACAAATAGAGAGTTATTCCTTCTATCTTCAATAATTGAATAGAATATACAAGAATAGAAATAATGAATTTGTGTCTAAATTCATATTTTTCTTCAAAAACAAAAGAAAACATGTCATAGTAGAATACGTGAGAAACTCATAGATAATAAAAGAGAATATAGAAAAAATATCTTAATAATTTGTTTATTATTTATTATATTTAATTTTATGTTTTATTATTTATTAACATTAGATGTTATCTATAATTATGTATAAAGATGATTCTATCTTATGTCCACAATTACTTCTTCTTGATTTACCATTTATAATATAATTATTTATTTATTTTTAAACACTAAAAGTTATTTTTACTTGTTTTCTATAAAACTATTCTAACAACTATTTATATTCATTAAGAGTTGTTTTCTTTTCTTTCCTTCCTTTATTCCATCCTGTTTTTAATAAATGTAAATTTACTCTGTATATCAATATAGTAATATTATAATATTATTATTTTCTAATATAATATCATATATATATTTAAAAAATATATAACAATAAATAAATATATATATATATATATTTATGCTAATATTTTATAAAAGAAATAAAATTTTACTTAATTTAGTTATTAATATAATACATATTATATATAATTTAAAAAAAATTAAAAATTTAAAGGGGGCCATGAACCCCTAGAGGAACACTAAGTTAGTTCCACTGACAATAATAATCCGAGGTGGGCCACTTAAGTCCGTCTTTTTGCAAGCAAAATGCAGACTGAGCTAAAACATGACCCGTAAGATTTATATAAACGATAATCCTTAATTTTTTAAAAGTCAATTTGTAATAATAAGTTAGACTTTAATAATTTATAAGAAAAAACATCTGAAAACTATGTGTTTCGGTGTTGATCCTTGTCATCAATCAATTTTAAATTAATATTTTTATCTCAATTTTGTTTTATGTATATTTGATATGAAAATCTCTTTAGAATAGACTAATTCTTCGATTGTTAAAGGTTTAGGTTCATAAATGCTGGTTAATCAAAACCACGAAAATATGTTAACACTATGGTATGAGAGCATATGATTTATAACTATATTTTACAATATCAAACTGATAATTGTAAATATTAAAAGTGATAGTTGTATTAAATTGATTGGTGCAAAAGTTTTATTACATTTAATATTTATGGAGGTGTCATAAACATTTTTCTATCAGTGTTAATGACCTTATGGGATGAAAATAATTATAATTTTCAGCTATTCTGATGTGTTTTATCTATAGAACAATGACACAACATCCAGTATAATAAAAAAAAGGACAAATTTGGCATGATATATGAAGATGAAGAAGGGGACTTTGTATTTTCTGATTCAACCTATTTGAGGAGTTAATGATTAATGATAATTTTCAAATAAAAATGGCCTTTAAGATGTAAAATATAAAATTATTTTGATGGCAACTTCATCACACAATAACCAACAAATATTCCTGGACCACTCAATAATTTTACAAATTAAGATGGTCACATGATTAATTCATTAGACTTATAATAATTCGTAACAAAAAAATTAAATCTTCAATAAATCTGTAACGTCATGGCTTATTGTATGAGAAAACGAAATATGTTTGTCTTTTATGGAAATAAATTTCTTTTATGAAAAAATCATGCTTAGCGTGTCTCCGTGTAGGATACATATATATAATAAAATTGAAAATTTGAGAAATGAAGTATCTATGCATTAAAAAAAATTTAATTAGTCGGATTGTACCTATTTTTATCTAGATGTGTTAGTTTGGTATCCATTTTTAAAAAGATGTCAATTGAGTCTCAATTTTTAAAAAAATGTCTCAATTAAATCTTTTTCAGCAAAAAATTATTAACACAGTTAATGATATTGATATTTAAAATGACTTACAAAATTAAGTATTGATATTTATATTAAAATTTAGTGGTAAAATACATGAATTAAGTTAATGGCTTTAGTAATTTTTGTCTAGAAGGAACCTAATTAAAACACTTTTTCAAAAGTTGGGACTAAATTGACACATCTTTAAAAGTGGATATCAAACTGACATATTTAAACGAAAGTGGGTACCATCCGACTAATTAAACCCTGAAAAAACTACATTAGTTCAACAAGTAAAACTACAAATTGGTTATAAGATCTTATAATTTACTTTTTTTTTTATCTTTATAATTTATTCCTAAATCTCAAAGCCTTCGGAACCTTTGAAGTATAGTTTTGCAGGAGACCTCAACAATTTTTTCCTTACTTTTTCTCTACAATCAAATTGTTTATAAGTTCTATTAAATGCTATAAGCTTTAGGAAAAATGAAAATATTGAATTTTGTGTAATTGATGGATAGTAAGACGGATAAATAAGATAATAATAAAAAATTATAATGTGATGAGTTATGTTTAGTTATTTTGTAAACTTGTTGATACTTTTTGTTTTGATTTTGTTTGTTGCTTAAAAAAAATGTCATATATGAATATGTAATTTTAGAAACACAATCTTTACTCTATTCAGAACGTTACTATTTCAGAATAGAAACGTAAAATTACTATTCTGGAACATTTGAAATAGGTTTAATGACACGCAAAGTCTTCGTTTTGGTTAAGAAATCTCAATTGGGTCCTCAGCTTCAAAATTGTCCCAATTGAGTTCTTAAGTTTGAAAATATGTATTAAATAAACCATTTCCGTCAGGTACTGTGAAACGGCATTTGATGTTGCTATGATGTAATATTGAACAGTACACGTGTAATTTGTTTATAAATTTCACTGTTGTTGACGTGTATATAGGAAGAGGCAATGCTTATGACTTTGCCCTAACAATTGAAGAAAGAAAAAGTAAAGTAGCTATGTCATTTTCAAATTCGTCTGGATCTTGCACATGTGGGGGGAAGCAATCTAGTGGTGGGTCTGATGGTGGTCGTTCATCTCACGGTGGTGGATCTTCCCATGGCTGTGGCGCAAGGATTTTTGCTATTAAGCCCATGTGCTACTGTGGTCAGACAACTGTATTGAGAACAACAAAAACCCTTAAGAATAGGGGCAAACAATTTTGGGGATGCCCTAAGTTTAAGGTAAGATGCGGGGAAAATTCATTTTTTGTTCAACTTAAGTTTTCTGGCATGAAAAAATGATAACGTGATTGTGGTATTTTGTGGAACAGAGTGGGTCTCAAGATTTGGGTGGTTGCAATTTTTTCCAATGGTTTATTAAACAGGAAATCGAAGAAGAAGTGTGTGTGAAGAAAAACCTAATTGATTAAGATGTGGTGAAAATGGAAGAAAGAGATGTGGTGAAGATGGAAGAAAAAGATGTGGTGAAGATGGAAGAAAGAGATTTTGGAGGGAATAAAGTGCTGAAAGTAGAGAAGATTGAAGAAAAAGATGTGGTAAATATGAGAGAAAGAGATGGTGGATGGATCATAACTAGGAAACTAGATGAGGCTATAGTTCGTTTGCAAAAGTGGATGAAGTTGATGTTAGGGATGATGGTTGTTGTATGCGTTATGAATGTGATAGTTATATCACTGTTATTGTAAAGACCTAACGTGTTGTATGGGGTGGTTGAACTTTTGTGTTATTTAACGTTTTCAAATGAATGAAACAAATTTGGTTCTAAATTATGTGTTATGAGTCATATTTTTTGTATGATAGGAAAACTAAAGTTCGGTTAACTCATAAAATTAGGTGCTTTAACCGTCATCCTGTCAATGCACTAAACTAAAAACGCACCAAAATACATAATCAATCATCCTGTCAATGTTTTGAATCCAACAATTTCACTTAAACATGAAAGTACACAAAAATACATAATCATTCATCCTGTCAACCCTTTGAATCCAACAATTGTACTTAAACATAAAAGTGCACCAAAATACATAATTATTCATCCTGTCAATTCTTTGAATCCAACCATTGTACTTAAACATGAAAGTGCACCAAATACAATACATTAATCAAAGCCCATAAAAGAGATATCATAACAAATGTAGAAAATAAAGGCATCCAAACAAAAGAAATGCCCACAAAATAAAGGTCTAAAGAGACCCATCCAAAAAAAAAGCCACTTCCAGTACACAACTGCATTTGGTGTGAATCAAATAGGACCCCTCCTTGGCTTCAATTTTTCCCTCATTTGTGGTGTGGGTGTAGGTTGTCTTGATGGTGCTGGATGAGGTGATGGTCGTGGATGGGTGGAGGGAGTTGATGCAGTTCGTTGTGGTCCAGATATTGTAGCAGCACAATTGATTGAGCCAGTTTGGGTAGGTGGTCCTAGCTGCGTGGGTTGTCCTGTCTGCTTGGATGGTCCTGCTGCAAATTGTGTTGATTGAGGCTCCTTTGACTGAGTGTTATGGGGGCAGAATGTTCTATTGTGTCCAACACCCCTGCACACAATACATCTTTTCTTGTAACCTCCCTTTCTTAACTGAGTGTCATCCTTCTTAATCTCCCAAGTCTCTAGTCTCCTCTTCTTTTTAGGCCTTCCTGGCATCACTCTTTTTTTTTGGGGAAATACATTTGGATATGGAGTTCTTTCCCATGCTTGTTGACCATTGATGGGGTAGATGATAGAATTGTAAGTTTCTTCATATGTGGTCTTTCTAAACCAGTTAGACATGAAGTCCTCTCCATTTAAGTTGAGAAATTTCATTACAGTAAGTGCGTGACAACAGGGCATGCCACTAATGGCCCACTTTCTGCATGTGCAGTCCCTTTTGTCAATGTTCACAGCAAACTACTCTCCAAGTTGAGAAATATGCCTAACTTCAAATAACTTATCTGCTGACCACCTGATTTGTAATAAGAACATGTTATGTACAAGTAAGGAGGAAAAGAAATAACTTAAAGCACAATGTGGACCAGATATTAAAACTGACCTTGGTATCCAATATCTTGTTAACCATGATTCCTTATCAAGCCTGTTTTTAACTTTTGGGCAGATTGAGCCTTGACGTGATTTGAGCTTTGTTCTGTTGTATGCCCATCTTTTCATTATGTAAACTCTAATGTCTTCCAACATGCTAATGATGGGCTTACTTCTGGTATGAACTATTGCACTATTGAATCCCTCACACATATTGTTCACTAATGTGTCACAATGAGCTCTTGAAGTGAACCTTGACCTTGACCAAAACCTGTTGATTACACTAAATTTTCAAAATCAATTCAGGAAACAAAAAATACAAAGTATATGGAGGATGACGTGCCTTTGTGGAATTGCAATCAAATGTTTGAAAGCATCCAAATTGACCTCCTTAATGTTTCTCATGTGGGCCTCCCAAGCTTGTGGATATGTGGCTCTTGCAGCCTTCCACATGAGTTGATGCAGTATTTTCCCTGGAAATTTTTTTCTGAAGTTGGAGTATAAGTGCCTGACACAAAAGCGCTGGTCCATTCCTGGTAAAAGCTCTTGTATTGCAGGTAACAAACCCTTACATGTCAAAAATTAAAAGCATTAAAAATCATATCATGAAAAAATTGACTAAAATATGAGATAAATAAAATGAAAGTTATAGTGCAATTCACCTTCTGTTGGTCCGAAATAAAGGTGCATGCTGCAGCCACTGTTTCCCCACCTATGTCTTCAATGAGTAGCTCCAAAAACCATGACCAAGAGTCCTTATTCTCGACCTCTACAACGGCATATGCAATAGGTAATATTTGTTCATTACCGTCTCTTCCAATTGCTGTTAATAACTCCCATCCATATTTACCTTTCAGGAAGCACCCATCTAACCCAATGAAAGGCCTACAGCTTGTGAAACTATCCTTGCATGCCTTCAAACATGCATAGAATCTCCTGAAAATTAATTCACCATTTACTTCCTCAACTTTGATCTTCACTGTTGACCCTGGATTGGTTCTCAAGAGCTCGTGTGCATAGTCATAGATTCTCTTGAATTACTCTTTATATGAACCCTCCACATTTTTTGCTGCCATTGCTTTAGCCCTATACGCCATATTCCTAGATATTCCTATATTCCATTTTCTGCTCACTTTCTCATGCATATCAGTAACTTTCATATGTGAATTTTCCCTAACAGTTTTTTCCATGTGCTTACTTAACCATTATGAATTCATCAATTTTAAGTTGAAATCTCTGCTATAGGTATGAACATCAATTATTTTCCTTAGTTGCCATGTGTTTATGGCAGACATGTATGCACAATAAGCATACCATGTGCATTTTCCACCAGCACCCACACATTTCATTGAAACTCTCTTCTTATCATTCTTAACAAATTCCAAATTTTTCCCATTTTGAAGTGAATAAGTGCGCATGGCATCTGTGAACTCCTTCTTCTCAGTAAAAAAAGTTCCTACTTCCCATTTGAAATCATACATTTTTTTTGGCATACAAAACATTGGAAACCTACCATAACTTTCTTTATCAAAGGTATCCTCCTCACTATCTGATGCACTACTTAACTCATCAGAATGCCACTCATTATCAGAAACAGGACTGTCTTCAACACTATCTGAATCACTTTGCTGATGTTTCACATTTTTCCTAGAGGATCGTTGTGGTTTTTTTCTATCTTTTGCCTTTGCACACTCATCATCCTGCTGTGACCCATTTTCAACTTCACATTCAATATCACCAACCCACTCATCTTCCATATCACTGTGAACTACACATTCAATGCTAACATCAATTAGTCCCTCATCACTACAAGTCTCAGATTCAATATCCTCTTCCAGAAGTACATCATCAACATATATATCATCTTCCTCCTCTTCTTCACAAACATCTACATTTTCTTTTCTACCCTCACTATCATCCTCCACCTCATGTTCACCTCCACCCATACCATCCTCCACCTTATGTTCACCTAAACCATTACCAGCTCCCACCTCTTTATCAACTTCACCACCACATTCAAACTGACCATCCTCTTGTATATCTTCTAATCTAGGTTCAGCTTCAATTTGTATATGCTCCCCTTCACCAACACACCCAAACTCGGTACCTTCTTCTATCTCTTCTAAACCAGGTTGAACCCCCTCAATGGCCTCTATTATCTCTGGTTCCGTCATCTTATGTACCACATACAAGTGCACTACACCATTTAGCTTGGCTAAGTTAACCATATGCATAGCACCCTTATCATTTGTTAAAAGTTCTAACCTATCTTCCAGCACTGACCCACCTCCTAAAGAGTACCATAACTCCTTAATATTGACGTGTCCTAACTCTTTCAGTCCACCTACAATCTCAAAATAACTCCACCTGTCCGAGTCACAAAACCACTCTGTAGTTTCCCTTTGAAAGACCAGTTTCCCATTATCATGACATACAAAACTTCCACTGTGGTGGACCACAACTTCAAAGCGATCGTCACACATATCACCCTATATATACATATATACCCACAAATCAATTAAGAAATTACAGTCCCTACCACACACACTGAAATGGGGGACCACAATGAGAAAATATTTAGACACCTACGTGGGAGACAAAAACCATAAAAGAGAACCCCACCACCACACCGAATATGGAAAAACAAACAAACTTTACACACAACCAACACACTTAAACAACATTATCCACCAACCAAATCTTACGCAAAACAAAACAATCACAGAATAAAGTGCACCTCCTACAAATTCTTCTTCGATGAACCACGAACGCCAATGAAAATGACCCACCAACAAGTGAAACCCACGAACGCTACAACAAATGCCCTAATCTTCCACCCTACCCACCTTTTCCTTAGCTTCGCGCTCCACTGCTCAGTTCCTGCGACATGAAGTAAATAAACCCTAACTTCAAATTTGTGGATTTGTTAACTTTCGAGATTACCAGCCAACGTCGTTCCAATTCTTTTCCTTTTTTTCGTTTTACAATTTTTATTTTCCACGTCAGTAAAAAAGTCCAACGCAAACTGTCTACTATACATCGTCGTTAAACATTTTAACAGTGTTGACGATTTGCCCTTATTTAATACAATTTTTCAAACTTAAGGACTCAATTGGAACAATTTTGAAGCTGAGGACCCAATTGAGATTTCTTAACCAAAACGAGGACTTTGCGTGTGATTAAACCTTTGAAATAAAATGTCGAGGGTCAAAACAGGCATTTGAAAACTTATGAGAGTGCAGGTAGCAAATAAGGGGGTGCTAGAAGCAAAAGTCGAAAGAAAGAATAACTGCGTTTTATAGGCTTGGCTATGTAGAAATAAGAAAAGATATACTTTTTAGATTTTGGATTAAGGTCTAATTATGTAAAATTATAATTTATTTTTATTCTAACTTGTGATATAATTTAGTCGTCAAATTTTGAAAATAAAAAAAAAATGTAGTTTTCGTAATTGTTAATTTCTTTATATGGGATCAAGAAAATGTTGTCATGAGTTGTAATAATTTTCTTTGTTCCATGAATGTCCTTCACATCTGTCATATTCTAATTTTGGTTAGCCATAATTGGTTTGAAATTTGAAATACAACTATATCTCTTATGTTAAACTAATTCACTCAATATTTCGCTGTTAAGTTGTTACCATTAACTTTATTAAACAAGAACACCCATTGGAGAACACTTTCAAACAATGTCTTAGGGTTTGGTAAAGTATCGCATGACCCAGAAAAGAGAAGAGGAAGAAAGTTTTGATGTTTTCTTGATGTGGAACAACCTAATTTGTTTCGAAAGATGAATGATTCTTCAGGAAGCCTTGAAACAATGAAGGGAAATAATGCAAGTGAGATTGTTATTTGTCCCAAACCAAGAAGAGTTAGGGTTTTTCCAGCAAAGTCATTAAGATGGAAATGTTGGCAACAACAACTTATAGGTTATATATTTTTTCATATATGATTATAATTATAGTCATTGAGAGATTGTGGTTCTATACGGTTATACGACATTAGTCTTACACATATAAGACCTTAGACACCACTTTTACACCAAAACCTTAAGGCAATGTTGTTATGGGTCTTTATTTTTATATAGTGTTTAACTTTGTCTTTTCTATCAAATGTCGAATTTTGACTCACACTTAGACTATTACCAACAACAACAAGGTGAAGAGTTCAATTCAAAAACAGGGACAGAACATTTAGACATGAATTGTTTGATCCAAGACAGATGTTTCGTCACTCCCATTTTTTCTTGGGTCGCCTCCTGTGAGAGTTGATAACCTTTGATCCAAGATGCAGAATTTAGATATGAAAAACATGTTATTCAGTTAGCATCTCCAATTTCATCATCATCTCCTTCTTCTGCTTCATCATCTTCACCTCTGAGAAAAGGTGGGTGTGTGAGAATGAGTTTTGGAATCAAATCTGCTGCTGCTGTTAGAGTAGTAGGGTTTGATTGCCATGTTGGAACTTTTGTTTGATTCCTTGTACATAAAAACACCAAGGATTCAGGGAGTTGTTCATACTGTAAATACCAAATATGGTTTTGAAAAGATGATCATCATCATCATCTTTTTTATTTTGTTCATGTGTGGGATACAACAAAATCATTAAAACAAAGGGAAGAATGAGAATTGTAATAGATTTAGATATAAACATGCACATATTCATAAAAACAAATCTACTTCTCTTATATTTTGTTTATCTCAATTTCGGTTCTTAATTAACAAGCTTAATTTTTTATCTGTTGTTTTTCTATTTTACATAAATTATAATTCAAATATTTGATTCTAAAACTCGGATTAAAATTAATGACTTACCATAAGAAAAAGTTCGGATTACATAAAATTTATTGATAACAAAAAAAATCTATCAATAAATCAAAATTACAAGTAAATTATTGACGATTAATATTTTATCAATAAAGTATTTGTTGATAAATTAATTTAATCAATGGATAAAATTTATTGATAATTACTGACTACGAAAATTTGACAATAATTATTGATAGGTAAAATTTATGATACGTATCTGTCAGTAAATATATGTTTGGTAATTATGACAAATTGGTAAATATTACAACTTAGTTCTTATTTTTTAATAATTTTTTTATGTGAGATATTTTGACACATTCCATAATCTCATCATATAGAATCAAGTTTAATGATAATTTATATATATTATTTTTGTCAATTATCTTTTAAGGACAAAATATTTAAAAAATTCTAGGTTTCAAAATAAATAATACATCGAATATGATTATTGATAACAATATTATTTTCAATAAACTTGACTTTAGAGTAAGAAATATATATGTTCTAAGTAAATTTTGGTAGAAACATAACAATTTAGACAACTCATGAATATCTTATGATAATATATTTTAATACTCGTATAGATAAATAAAAATGTTTTGTCACTCATAAAATATCAAAGACACGAAAACAATTAAATTAATAAAAACATTCTACTTGGATAAAATGGTGAGATGCATCAAATAGAAAAAAAAAAAACAAAACTATAAAAGACAGAGACATGAGGAATTTGACAACGTATTGATGTTTTTTTAAACTAAAATAAACCCTACAATTGTGTTTTTGAAATGAAAATAAACGTTGGTTTATTAATGTTATCTTCCCTTGGTCCCCTTATTGATTTGCATTGGTCAAAGTTCAATGAAATGGACCTTCCAACCTCACAGAATTATATTATATATGGTTTTGTTAGGTTTCCCATATGACCAAGAAAGAAAGAGCCAACGCATAATCAATTAATGCATTTTCTTGGATATTATATTATTACTATTAAAATGAATTAGCATTTGGCAGCTTCATTAATTGTAATTAAAATTCAAATATTTACAATAAAACCAATATTTTGTTTGAAATCATGATTATAACAAGAGTGGTCCTAAGTGTTGATTAGTCACTGAGGGACACATTTGGCTATTAATTTCTAATTCTATATATAACATTATGAATTTGGGACCACAAAATCAAACAAATAACAAAGAGAGAGACCATAATTCTATAACTAAAAATCTGGGACCAGAAAATGAAACAAAATTGGTATTGACATCAATTCAAAATAAAATATATAGAGAAATAATTCTATAATATTAAAATCTGGGACCAGAAATCAAACAAAATTGGACGTATATAAATATATATACACGTCCAATTTAAAAATTATTGCACGAATAATTTTCTTTAAATTGATGAAAAAAAAAATAATAGTTATCTCTATTGACGACAATCGAAAATTACAAAAATGATTGAACACAGACGTGAACCTTGATAAAATTATATTTCAAATAAAAATTTAGTTAATTTTATCCTATCAACATTAGATTGTAAGGTAACGTAAGTAATTGAATTTTATTTTAATGAATAAAATATTAGGTAAATCAATAATTTAAAATATAATTATTCTTATATTTAGTTTTTTACTATAAGAAAAAAAATTACAACTTTACAATCATTTTAATAATTATATTAATTTTATTTGAATTTAATTAATATTTAAAATAATTGAGCCCGAGTGTAATATTTAATAATTGTGAGAGTTGTATAATTATGAAGTGTATTTAAAAAAATAATAATATCTAGAATTTTAAATTTAAAAAAAAATTAATTAATTATTAAAATTAATTTTAAGAAAAATGCATATAATGGTTTTTAGAAATCAAATATATGTTTAATTATATTAATTATTAATAAAATTTAAATAAAATTAAAATATTTAACATTATTATAATAAATATAAATTTTTTTATTATACTAAAAATAAGATTATGGCTACTTGAAAACAATATTTTATTCTAAAGTAATTTGATTTAAAAAAATTTACAATCGCTTTACTTTAATATATAATTTAATGTATATAGTAAGTTTCTACTAATTGATACCGTTATCATAATTCATAATCCAACGTACTCATATCCATTATCTGTGGAAAAATGATAGTTATAGTACACTATTAGCCAATACATTTTTTATATATAACTAAATTGTAATTTATATTATTAAATTTTAAGTATATCATAACAGTTTAATTAAATTAAATTAAATTATGCATTATATTTTCATTTTTCATTTTTTAAGTTCAGAAAAGCATTTTAAGATGAACCAATTAAGAAAATTGAGATATAAATAAATAAAAGATTAATGTAACATATTTATTTTTTTAATATGAATTAATTCATATATTAAATATTGTTACAAGCATCGAACTTTAATAATTTTTTTCTGACACAAACTTTTATAATATTTAACAAATCTATATTTATTTATTTTTATGTGATATTAACTTTATTGTGTAGGTTAGGTTGCCGTATTATTTAGTATAAGTTAGCCACCAGAATGAACCTATCATAGAGTGGTTTGAGGTTCATTAGAAAAAAAAATTTGTATATGATTAGAGCCTTGACACTTTTAACCATTAAAAGTATTGGATTACAAATTTTTTTATGAAATAATGTTTAATTTTGTTATTTTTAGTGAATGTAAAAATTAAGAAAAATAATTTTTTAATAATTAAATTTTGATAATTTTCTCGTGACATCTTCGCTTTTAATTTTTTTTGTTTTTTTTTGAGTTCGTAAGAAAAAATTATAAAATTTCCATTGTCAAAAATATAATTGTACAAAAATTAAACATATCGTGGAATTATTAACATATGAGGTTATATATAGTACTAGAAATCTTAAAAAGACATTAGAAAGATGATGGAAAGGCAAAGTGTGTGTGAATATCCTCTTCCTGTTGTTGACTTCTCCGATGAAAACATGAAGCCTGGCACTGATACATGGGTTGCAGCATGCGAAATGGTGCGGAGAGGATTTGAGGATCACGGTTGTTTCCTAGCACACTTCGACAAGGTTGGTCCAAACCTTATCAACTCCGTTTTCCATGCAATGGAACAACTCTTTGGTCTTCCATTGGAAACCAAAAGAACAAAAACCAGTGAGAAACCCAACCATGGCTACACTGGACAAGTACCCACATCCCCTCTCTTCGAATCCTTCGCCATTGAAAATCCATCCAACATTCAAGATTGTCAGAAGTTCTCAAACATTATGTGGCCAACAGGAAATCATCATTTGTGGTACTTATAATCAAACTTTCATCTTTGTGTCTGGTTTCTTGATTTTTTTTATCCGTAAGAAAAATTATATTTCAACTCTCATTTTTTATTTTCTGATGTGGCTTAATGTGAGTTACTGATTCTTTCAAAGAAAAAAAATAAAGGAATAAATGATGAGAATAAAAGTGGAAGTTGTAGTATTATTGTCCTATCGATAAATATTAGTTATTAGATTTTGTTAATGAGTGGAGTTGAACTCACAACATTTCCTATTCTCCTTTCTAAACTCACCAAACCAATCTTATCTTAAGTATTTTGAGAGAGAATCACCGGAGAGATTTATAATACCAATGAGATATGAGTCCAATCCACACATAAGGGATTGATACCACTCTTAACCCAAAACCTAAGGTTTTGGGTAAAGAGTGTCATCAATCTCTTATGTGTAGGTTATGCTCATATCTCATTGGTGTTGTATCTTTCCAATGATCTTCTCTCGAAAGATCCAACAATGGTATCAGAGCCAAAGGTTTGTGTGATGATCAACTCAGACGAGGCCATGTATCGAAAGTCTTTATGACAAAAGGTCAGCGTGTTCCGTGTGTCCAGTTTTGTGAATGGCAGGACAAGGAGTACAAGTAAGAGGGTACTCGTGGCATGAAAGCTTCTGTTCGAGAGGGAAGTATATATCAATGTGAAGGGACTCACACTTGATAGATTATTGAGAATCCAAGAATGAGTTTAAGTCTCACATTAAGTAAATATAAGAAAGTTGAAGATCATATAAGAATGAAGATCCATAATTTGATTATCTTAAGATTTTGGGTTAAAAGTGGTGTGAATCCGTTATGTATGAGTTGGGCTCATGTCTCATTGATGTTGTATGTCTTCCAGTGATGTCTCTCGATAGACTCGACACATCTTATTTCTCTAAATTTTAAATGTTGTTAATTAACTAATTTTTATCTGTCTTATCAGTGAAAGTGTGAACGAGTATGCGAAGTTATTACAAGAGCTGGACCGAAGCGTGAAGAGGATGGTGTTTGATAGCTATGGCCTGGAGAAGGTGAAATGCGAGTCGTTCCTGGAATCAACCGATTATAGTTTTCGAAGCTACAAATATATGATACCTGCGATGGATGAGAGCAACGTGGGGGTCAATTCTCATACGGATTCAACCTTTATAACCATACTGCATCAGAGAGTCGATGGATTGGAAGTTAAATTGAAAGATGGAGAATGGTTTCCTATTCATGCCTCACCTTTCTTTTGTGTCTTGGCTGGTGATGCATTTATGGTAAGCTTCTATCATCACTAAACGAATATTTTGGTTTCTAAACTTACAAATATGATAATTTGATCGAAAGATTTTAATTATTTGAATTAGAGTGGTGTCAATTTATAATGTGTGGGTTAAAATTATATTTTATCGGTGTTCTATATTTTGTAGGTGTGGAGTAGTGAAAGGATTCGAGCTTGCGAACACCGTGTGATACTGAAATCAAAGGTAACAAGGTACTCTTTGGGGTTGCTTTCATACAGTACTAAGATGGTGCAAACATTAGAGGATTTAGTCGACGAGGAACATCCGATACGCTATAAGCCATTCGACCATTATTCGTACGTTGGTTTTCGTTTCACAGAAGAAGCCATAAAGTGTACAAGTCGTATCAAAGCTTATTGTGGTATTTAATTTCATGCAATCTATGTATCTTAATTAGTTGATGACTTTTTCATGTATATATGTTATATGACATGTTTAAATGAATCTTATTTCATTCCGTTCTTACATCTTAAAACGGTCATTCATTATTTACACTACATTTGATATCATAAGGTTGATTATATAAATTCATTTCAACAATTAAAATGAGAAACTCTTGGAAATATAGTTATACTAATCAACAAATAAATATTAATTACTACAATGTCAACTATTAAAAGAATTTAAAGTTTATATTGAAAGTATAGATTTTTTTTTTCTTAAGTTGGCTTTTACCACCCGTATAGGAAGGAGATTTGACAACGGTTCTTTTTCTCATTTTATCTCGGGTTTCAAATCGAGATATATTGGGACGAGACCAAAAGAGATCCTTTTTAGTCTCGATTGTCACCCGAGGCCATAAAATTTCTTTTATGTCTCGATTGTAAAAAATTCGAAACTATAAGGTTATTTTCTGCCTCGGGTCACAGTGAACCGAAGCCATACTGTTTTTTAAAAGTTTTCTTTTCTCGTTTTCTAAAACTATCATCAAAATGCAAACTGCAGAATTACTCAGATCATCGTTGTATTATAAGTAGTTCTTCAATATCACAGACCAAATACAACACATGGTACACATGCAGCACATTTTAATCATGGAAATGCCAATGCCGCAACAGTTTTCTTCAGCGGGCCTCGTATTGGACAATTGCACAAAAAACACTATCTTAAGTACAGTACATAAAAATCATGCAGCTAAAATGTGCAAAGTTTATATTAGATATGATAATTTTTGCCAAGCCCAAGTAGTTCTTCCAATGGATATGCCCAAACTTGTGTCTAGCCATTAACAAATCATTTTCATGATGCTTCATACTCATTAACACTAGAACTGAGCGAAAAAGGTGAAGAAAAGAAATGTTCACTTGGAGTTGGAATATGCTACGAAGTACTTCCAATTCTGAGATAGAATAAAATCATCTTTATAAAATAGTCCACACCACACTTTACTATAATCAAATTCTCATAAAATAATCAATTAAGTTTTGAAAATTGTTTACAAGAACAAGTGTTTTAGAAAAATTCAAAAAGGAAAAAAAATCCGCTAATAAATGCTTTCTCAACTTCAAATGCTCTATTCAAGTGCTCAAAGAACAAACTTATAAAAAAGAATAACGCTCAATTACAAACACCTCTATATATGCTCTGCGACATACAAGTTTTCAAAAATCAAAAAACAGATTTCAAAAGACTAGACAAACAAGGCCTTAGTTTGTATAATGTTAAACAGGACGGAACCGAAGAGCTAGAAACAAAGAAACTTGTTTTAAAGCAACACTCATCTCTAAAATTTCACTAAAACATTATAAACAATCATAAATGAAAGAGAGAATTTCTAACAGCAAAGAGGATCACTGATTAGTTCTAGTATTTGAATTAATGAACTTAAGTGAAGAAGACAAAAACATAACTCCGCAAATGTAGCTGACCGGCTCAGGCTGAGAATCCATTGGTGATTCCCGCAAACTATAAAAGAAGAAGGTTCTAGGCTTTAGGTTTCGCTTCGAACCTGATGCTGAAGGAGGCGCAAGAGACTCGCCGGAGTAGTGGCATAGAGCAGTGAGAACGTTTGTCGTCAAGTGGTGGCTGTGGTGGACCGTGGCGAAGTGGTGCGACGGAGGGCGTGACGGTGGCGCAATATGGTTGCTTTTCGCGTGCTGTTCGGTGGCGAAGCAATACCGGTGACGTTAGCTTCGTGGTCGGAGACGCAATCGGCGATGGAAGGTAACGGAGGACACAATCGCGACGGAGGGCGACAGTGGCGGAGAGAGAACGCTGCGTTCGCGAGAGAGAAGATGAACAGTGATGGGTTCGCGAGATTTGGGACCCTAAATAAACAATATGACCTCGGTTCTGTAAACACCCAAGACATAAAGTGTTATAGGCCTCGGTCCTGTGCCACCCGAGGCCAAAATATTTGTTGTAAGTGGCAATTTTGTATTACTGGGGGACACTAACGGGTTATAGGCTTCGGTTGGTGAATAACCGAAGCATAAAACAAGTTATATGCTTCGGTTGGATAAAGACCCGAGACAAAAAGGTTAGAAAATTTTTAAAAATGTCACCGCCTCCTTATAGGTTTCGGTCCCGTAGTAACCGAGGCCTATAAGACGAGTTAAAAACCAGAATCTGCACTGGTGTACCCACGCAGAAAGTTCTGATTCCAAGTCAAATTATACTAACCAATATTAGAAGTGAGAACATTTTACATTAATGACAAGATGATCTGGAATTTAAAACATGAAACACCATTTTTTTACGTATGTAACACCTTTTTATGTTGGTTATGCATATTAAAGGTATTTTAAATGTCAACTATAGGGCCATCACCGATGTAGAATGTAACTTGTGTTTTAAAACATGAATGCTGGTTTTAGGTTATTATGAACTTGTAAAATTAAAATGAGCAAAATCTATAAATATACAACTACATTAGAAACCAAAATTTGTATTCAAATAAATTATTATATAGTTTTACAATTTTACAAATAAATTATTATATAGTTTTACAATTTCCAAACTTTCAAGAATACCATAAGAAGATCACTAATTATCAACGGACACAATTCGTCAATAATAGCAAAAATTCGTTGATGATTTGAGTTTACGAACAACAAAAAATTCATCGATAAAATGATTATCAAGAAATTTTACTGACCAATTGCAAAATTTGTCAATAATTATCAATGATCGCAAATTCGTTGGTAGTTACAGACGATCACAAATTCGCCAATAAATATATTGATAATTATCAACGGATTCTAGATGTCAATGAAATCTATCAAGAAATGTTGTGCTTCGGTCTTTTTCTTTTCCTTTTCTTTCTTCTTCTTCTTATTCCTCTTCTCCCCCTCCACCTCTCCTCTCCCTCCATTGTTGTTGTCACGTTCATCGTCTTTGGCTCAGCATCCTCCTCCTCCTCCCCTTCCTATTTCTCTTCCTCTCTTCCTTCTCCTCCACCCGTCTTCCAACTCCAACAACAACCATTGTCACTATCGTCATCAACTCTAGCTTCTTCTCCTTCTTCTCTTCTTCTCACCCACCCCTTAATATATAAAAAAAAATCTCATCAAACTTTGGTGAGAGATTTACTAATTTTACCAACAAATTAATGGATGAAAAAAAATATATTGGTAACACATAATAATTATAAATTACTAATGAAATTTACTAATGGAATCGACTATTAAATATATTACCGACAAAAATATTTGTCAATGATACAAATTTTAATTTATCGACGAATTCATTATTCATGGATATTTTTGTCAATAATTTTAATTTTAATTTTTTTTTTATAAATTTGATTTTACCAATAAATTTATTTTTGTCATTTAATTTTTAACAATAATAATGAAAATTCTTGTAGTAGAATTAGGTTATTCATCCATTCCTAACATCTTCGATTGTTTTCACGCTCAGTAATTTATTTTTTTCTCTAAATATACTTGCAACATAAATTGATGGAGGAGTATAACTTTGTGACATATATATGTAAATTGTTAAAGTAATAATAAGACATTATTTTATCCACCTCCAACGAACAATGATTTTTCTTTTTCAATAAAAAACAATTATCATTCACCATTTATAAAAAAACTGTATAGAAAAAAACATAGTATACAAATAAACTGATTGTTTTGTATTTATATAAAAGGCAAACAAATATTGTTAGTTTCTTATACAATCATAACACTAGTGTAAGGAAGGCAAACGACAGCGGTTATTTTACACTTTTGACTTCGGATTCGCACCCGAGGCATATACTGTCGAGGTAAAAAGACTCTTGTTTATGTCTCGGTTATTAACCCGAGGCAGAAAAAGTAGTTACTGTCTCGGTTTCCTCCAACCGAGACCTAATTGTGTATCAAAAATAAAAAAAAATTTCGACGGTGCAGTGGCGGTGGAAACATGTTTTTCACATCATATAGTTATTTAAAAGTCTTAATGATAATATTGTTAATTAGCTGATAGTACAAACATGTTTTGTTAGTGTATATATGGTTATTATTTAAAAGTTTAATGCCCAAAGTACTAAATAATTAATTATAATTTCGAGGAATTTCTATGTGTTACACCTAATTTTGTCTACACTGGAATTTGGATAATAAATTATCCCTAACATGTTCATCATCCCGAGTTCTCGAATTTTCTATCCCATGTCAAATCCATACATGGATTCACTTTCACACTACAAGCCAAATCAAGAACACGTAACAGAGAAAATACTAAAATCACGCATGAGAACCAAAGCGCAGTGAAGCTCTTTCTAAAGAAAAAACAACATATGAAAAACATATCACACACCACAATAAGCTTTCATATTAGCACTGTAAGTGAAGTTTAGCAATCCAAGATGATGAAAGGGCTTATACTGCACTGGGTGTTCTTCATCAATAAGCTCTTCAGGCACTTTCAGAATTCCTTTGGAGAATGCAAACAGACCAAGAGAGTACCTTGTTTCATTCCCATTCATCACAACCTTATGATTAGGGGACTGTATTCTGTCATTGCTCCAAGCCTGTATTATTAAACTTCTCCGGTCACAACATAGCACAAAATATTTCTCCACTTTTTCTCCTTAATTGTTACAAACAATTAGTTTGATTTATGTAATATCATAATAACATGAATTAAATATGTTTTTAGTTTCATATATAAATTTAGATATAGTTTTGTTCTTCAATTTTAAAAATTAATAGGTACTAGTAAGTCGGACGTCTCATCTTTCCAACTTTATTACGATGGAAAGACGGGATAATCTTAGGATACCCTGACCTCGTCAATGAGACAGGAAAAGGCAGCAAGAAGCCTGTTTTCCGAGGCATAAACTTGTTGCAATGACACAGCACATTTAAGTAAAGCGTAGTGAACAAGAAATCAGATTTCCGGACAAGCCTGATCACCTCCTTAGCAAACAAGTGCGCTCCGACACAGAGCACTTTGTTGAGACCATCGGTCACTACCAAGATGACTCGATTAAGAACCATCTTAAGTAGTGGAAGTTCTTTTAACCTATCGAGGTGAAATTTTTTTAGACATGTTAAATAGTATTTCAAATAAATATTTAAATTATTTACACTATTTGACACGTTTCAACTCAAATATCAATCTAAAATATATTTTAACAAATAAGAAAAGAAGTCATTAAATTAAAAGGGCTGTATTCATTTATTTTAACATGTTTATTTTGCGTTCACTTGAATTTCTCGAATCATTAAGTTAGAAGTATAAAGGAAGTAACATAAATGAAAAATATGGCTTAAACAAGTGTAAATTTGTTCTGACCATGAGTCCATCACCGGCCATGACGACAAAGGAAGATGTTGAAGAGAAATCAACATGAATCCAGGCACCATTCCTTGTCTCCACCATGAGTGCATTGACATGATTTTGGTGAAGAATTGTGGTGAAGCTCTTGTCTGTGTGAGCCACAAGACCCAGTTGAGGCTCAACCTTTTCTGGTGCTGTGTGTGCCAAAAGCCTAAGTAGATAACTTGTAGAGCCAATGTATGAGTCATAGTACTCTGAAAGACCATAACTTTCAAATATCATTCTGGCCACCATACGATCCAATTCTTCTGCTACCTTTGCATACTCAAATATATATTTACTACATAAATCCACAACAAGGTACTAAAACCACTTAGTATATAACAATGGAAAGGGTTAAATAAGTTCTTCTACCTTCAAAATGAGTCCTACCAAAATTCCTACTTCCAGTTTTTTAATGTCTTTTTACCTTATATATGTTTAATGAATATACTAATTTAATTTTGACAGTGATTATATCAGTTTCTAATTTAGAGTGTTAATATATATATATATATATATATATATATTTATTTATTTATTTATTTTTAACATGATAATAGACTTTTAAGTAATGTAGGAGTACTGGACCCAGAATAAATATTTGGGTCTTGAAGAGAATAACATGATAATTAAGCTTTGATATCATCGTATTATATCTACTTCAACTTTACCATTTATATCTCTTTTATATATAATGATTTTGCATATAACCAATAAAAAGTACTAATTTTGAAAATACAAAAAGTTTATCTTAATAGTTATTAATACCATGATCATGTAAAATAATTGAGTGAAGCAAGAAATTATATGGGTGTGTACCAAAATTGATGATTGCCTTTTGGCCACATTTTGTGGGCAAAACTTTGAATTCCCTCTAGGGTTGTTCCCTCATCTATTCCCATGCTTTGGTGGAGGGGAATCTGTGGGAGTTGTCCTACGTAGCCTTTCAATGGTGAACCCTCATATGTGTTTCTTTGTTTGGTTTCATGTGAGAGATCGAAAAGCTCCTTCATGGAGCAGAAAACACCATTTTCGAGCTCTTCACAAGCTTTATCATACACAGCTACAAAACATCCATGTTCTTCAAGTGCTTGCCTCACACTTCTGCATCTTTCTAACCAGGAATCGCTCCCTGGCTTCGAATCTTCCATGCTGAAATCTAGAACAGGAATCATAGGATGTTGTTCTTCAGAACCCATTGTTTATGATGTCTGTCTTAATTATTTGTTTTGCTAACTAGTTTTGAATACTGCTTCAAATTGGATTGATTTTGAAGTTTCAACTCAATAGAACATTATTTACGTTCTTTTATAGAATAATAATGTGTGTATCCAATGTGATCATTTCCAAACAGCAATAAAGTTGGGAACAGCTACACATCACTTCAAACTAAACACTTAATTGAGGCATAAAATTTCACTAATATGACAAACTAATTAAATTAAAGAGTTTTTCTAATATTATCCGTATATGTTAAAGCCAAAAATGTCAATTTATATGTATATGAATATTTTTTAATCTTCTAAAATATTATATATATTAATGAATTATTAGAGTGGTCCTGAGATTCCTCTGGACTATTAGTCAAGATTAAGTTATATAATGATATTTTAGTAATTAATAAATTAATTGCTTTTCAGTCTTAGGTAATATATTTTGTCCAACTACGTAACTTTTATTTGTATGGGTGACAAAGACTAAAAAAATAAAAATTATTTGACAAGTATATGGAGATTTTACTTTAATTTTCAATTGTAAAGTTTAATTAAAAAGGTGTGTTGTACGTAGCGTTGAGTAAGAATGAGATAAAGGAAATTAACTAATTAAGTAATGTATATAACTTATACGCATAGATTGAAATAACTTAGTCTTTTCTAATATTTCATCTATGAACACTAAGAGCATTTATAAAATACTAATTATAAAATTTCAGCATTAAAGATTATATTATAAGGAGTTAATATATATCAAAATTATACCATTACCACTACAAGAAAAAGTAATATTATCTACTACAGAAATCCGTATATAACACACAAAATTCGTAGGTAAAATAGATTTACCTACGAATTATCTATAGACAAAAATTCGTAGATAAATTAGTCGTAGCAAATTTACGTACGGATTTATCGGTAGGTAAATTACCTACCGATAATTTATCGGTAGGTAATTACCTACCAATAAATCTGTAGATAGATTTTGTGTGTTACGTACAGATTTCTGTGGTAGATAAGACAACTTTTTCTTGTAGTGTGATAGCAAAAGAATGTTTTTAAAACTGGTTGTTTTTTAGTTTTTTAACAATTGGGTAAATTTCTTATAGAATATTTCAAAATTTTAAATTTGTAAAATTTGTTTAGTTCATGCATTACCATCTTTAACCAATATAAAAAGTATATTTTATATTTTATATATATATATATATATATATATATATATATATGATATCATGACTTCCAAGTTTTATTTTTGTCTACCAAAACTAGGAATAATAAGAAGTAGGAATAGATACGAAATAGTGTCATTTTCAGAAAAAAAAACATCATCACATTATTTGTCTCGTACACGTGTAATATTTGCAAAAAGAAAATACATGTCAATTATTTGTAGTAACAAACACAAAGGGTTCGCATTTTTAATTTTTAATATTTATTTTTAAAATACATATTAATTTATAGATCAATAATATTTATTTTTAAAATATATATAATAAATTTTAAAATAGTTGTTAAATAAAATAATTGTTAAAGAAAATTTTTTAGAATAACAATCAAAATAAAAAAAATTTAGAAAAAACAGTTAAAAAAAGAATTATAAAATAAATAATTTTTGAAATAATAATTAAGAGTAAAATTAGGAAATGAAAGTGGACACAAAAAGATGAATCTTATATATTATTATAGATATTTATGAGATCCATCGATTTTCGTGTATATATATATATATATATATATATATATATATATATATATATATATATATATATATATATATATATATATATATAACTAAAGTTATTTAAAAACAATATCTTAAAATATAAATTCAGATGAAAAAAATTAATTTTTAAAATGCCATTCAAATAAAATTGCACTGTTAATGTAAATATACTTTATCTTTTATAAAACCAAATTTAAACTAGTTGCACCACAACATATAAAAAAATTTAAATTAATCTTTTTAAAAATAAGTTCAAATTTTTGAAGTCTAAATACAAAAATATTAAATCATATTTTAAACAACTATTCAAAAGTTAATATTTATTTTATTAATCAAATTATTTTGATCACTTATTTTATGAAAACTTTCAATCAAAATTCACTAAATAAATATTCATGGATCGGGTACATAATAACTAGAGATGGCAAATAAACTCGTCCCCGTAGATATTATCCGAACCCGTCCCCGTTTTGACGGGGAATCCCCGCATTGGGTATGGGTATGGAAAATCCCCGACTTTTTCAGTTGGGTATGGGGATGGGTATGGGGATGGGTATGGGGATGTACATATCCCCGCCATAATACTCGTCCCCGCCATATCTCTATTCTCGTTTAAATTATTAAAATATCTACAATTAATTAAGTAACCATATATATATATTCTATTTTTTGTTGCTTTTAATTATTTGGTTTGTCATAAAACTTATTCGCATTTCCAAAATAATTTTTATCTTATCATAATCTTTATGTAATTATGTTAAAATGATGTATATTAATTAACAAAATTTATGCTCACATTTGAATATTTTTATTTTTTTTAATATTTTTATTTATTATATATTTTCCTTTCACATGAGAATGTTTATACTCTCAATTTAAGGTAATATATAAAAAAAATTCTTTACTTATTATTATTATTATTAATTTTTGTTTAATTTGAATAACTCTTTTGTTTCATTAAAATAATTTTCGTTATTTTTCAACCACTGAGTATATATGTTGATATTTGAAAAGTTTTCTTAGTTCTCTAAGATATTTTTCATCTTATCATACCTTAACTATACATTTGATTTCCTTTGTGCGATTTCTTTCGATAGTCTCTCAAATTATTTCTAAAACACACATTTGTTAGTTTTTTAATATTTTTATTTATTGTTTATTATTTTCATCATGTAGAATAATATTT
>Ga0214544_1004915_pt1 | contig 26376 bp, 7 predicted proteins | sample CNSS3metaG_FD_160074 | JGI IMG/M metagenome (GOLD analysis project Ga0214544, IMG submission 160074) | Root nodule microbial communities from cowpea collected in UCLA plant growth center, Los Angeles, California, USA - CNSS3 | ecosystem: Host-associated > Plants > Roots > Nodule | place: USA... | reverse complement strand
TCAAAATTTTTGATCAATTTAATTATTTATCTTTCAAAATACGTGGATTTAGTTTTTTTAATCAAATTTTGTTAGTTTTTTTTTTTATGTTTCGTACACATTTCAAGATTGTATTTGAGTTGTTTATAATGTTTGACACATTTTTGCTTTAATGTTAAGTCAAATATTATTGTGAAACACGTTTGAAATGTCAAATAAAGTTAACAAAATTTGATTAAAAATACTAAATTCACGTATTTCGAAGATAAATGACTAAATTGGTCTAAAATTCACTTAAAGTTAAGGACCAAAAACATATTTAACCCATAAGTAATTATATAATCATTATTTGTAATATTTTGATAGTTTATGTTATATTTTTGTTTTTGGAAAATAAATAGTAAAAGTCCATTATTTCTATATTGTTAAAAATTTTAAAATATATTTAAGAATAAAATAAAATTATATATATATATATATAAAGATGATATTTTATATATTTAGGTAGATGTGGTTTGTCATTTTTCTTCTTTATTTTTTCCTTTATGTGGGTGTGTTTAGAGAGAAACACATTTTGATAATAGATATATTAAAAAAAATAAATTTGTTAAGAATGTTTTTTTTTTAATAGTAACATATTAACTTTTAGTTTCAAGTATAATTATTAAAATGTCTAACTTAATATGCGAGATTCAATCTATTTTATATGAATATATATATATATATATATATATATATATATATATATATATATATATATATATATTAATTTAAAAACATGGTAATTATTTCATAATGAATATGAGAGATTTTATAAAATAAATATTTTTCTTGATAGTATTATATTTTCACTTTTTTTACAAGACTCCACTTTCACTTTGCTTAGAGATTAGTTCAACCTTAATATTAGTCAAATTTTATCACCAGCACATTGTCGTGTTGTCGTGCTATTTATCACTAAGTGCAAGTCAATGGTTATAAAAATCTGTTTTTACATAAGCCAATAATTGAATGGATAAGTACAAAACTCTAATTTGTTTCCAAAATATGGATAAACTTTTTTATTTATATATTTTGAGAGGATTAAATCAATCCTTTTCTTTGTGCTCTCAAGAATTAGTTTGCTTTATTATCCTTAGGCACAGTTGTACTTAACAAACATCTTTATCTTTCTCGAAATACATAACAAGACAACTATAACAACATTATCATTCATTCAACTTAACTTTATATTCTAGTATTTTAATAGCCCCTTATAATATCTCCCAACACCATTGATTAATATGTTTATTGACTCCAACATGTGTCTCTTATTTATTTGTCCATAGCCTCCTTGATTATTCTATTGCAGAACATGGCATATCCTAACTCACCCTGCCAAAAAGGGAATATCCACCCATCAGTGAATAGAACAACATAATAGGACACTACCCTCTTCAATTGAGACAACATAATAATAAGATTCAACAGAGAAAACAAAAATCGAATAGTTTTGGTTTGAGCTTGCTCACTTGGAACAATCCATGCTGTCAGAAATGGGAAAACTGAGAGTGATGTAGCACATACGAGGAAGATCTTGGATCCTGGAGGGCACTAACGGTGGTTGCATTCCCTTAACCATGATCTCAATGCACCAACAAATGGCCTTGGGACCAACCCCATAATTGGCTAATGTGTTAAGCAGCATCATGTGTTCGCAGCATTTTGCTGAGGGCATGCTGATTTTTGGATCCCCCACAAGGAATTCTAAGCAATTGGGGAAGTATTCAAATATTGGGTCACAAACAGAGAATGGAGGTGTCATAATTTCTTCTCCCGCACTCATGTGTGATGCAGAAACCAGAGATAGTGCCAGTACTAGGATACCAACCATACCCATTATGAAGAATGAGTAAATGCTTCCAGTTTTTTTATTAATTTATAATAACCAGACCTGCTTTTTTAGCTGCTGTTATATCACTGAATTTCAGCAAAACACTATTTTACTGAATTATATTTAATGATGGATCCTATGGTTTTTGATTTTGGAAGTACATTTATCACACTGAAATCAAACATGACACATTCGTGTTCCTTAAAATTTTAAAAACGGTTGAATTCTACTCATGTAAAGTGTATTTTGTTCCAAAGTGCAGATTGGTAGATTCTGTTAGCCACGACAACATTATTTGGATCACACTGCAGAGCTGCAGACAACATTCTCACCCAAGTTGACGAATTGGTTCACATTCATTCACTAACACAATTTTTTTTTTTACGTACAACACTTTTTCCTTTTCTGTCTTTGGTCAAACGTAAAAACTGTAGTTATAAATTTACGTCTGACCGAAAAACAAACATAAATTTATGTTTGACACAAGAATGGACGTGAAGTTACGTGCGATGAACTCTAATCAAACGTAAAATTTGTCAAAAAATTATGCGTCAAAATTTACGTATGATATTGTGTATGTAAATTTACGCTTGGTCAGACATAAATTTATACATCTGTTAATGTAAAGTGAGAGGTAAATTTGATAGTTTTTTTTAATATTTGTTTTGTTTTAACATAAAACCAACACCTGAAATTCAGAAAAGGTCCAAAACAAATTTTATCTTTTAACTTACGAAATTAATAGTACAAATGAATCAAAAGAGAAACAAACCTCTCAAAAATGATCGCTCGATCCTCCATTGGTGCAGTAGCGAAAACCACAAAATCATTTTTTCACACAGTCGCAATGATGTAGAGAAGAAGGTTAGGAATTTAAATTTTAACATTTACGTATGACGCGCTATAATTCGACGTTACGTATGATGACACAAATCAAATGTAAATTTACGTTTAACAAATCAAACATAAATTTATATACAACATGTATAATCAGACGTAAAAATCAAGATTTACATAACTTATTTACAATAATTTGCTATAGGTATTTTTTATGTTTGATTCATCAGAATAGACATAAAATCACATGTATATTTTGTGTCAATGATTACTAAAAGTTTCTGCTTAGAGTGAATAATTAAAGGCTCAGAATTTAACAAAACAAAGATTATTTGGATCTTGACGTGACCAATATATATATATATATATATATATATATATATATATATATATATTCTTTTTCTTTTTTTTTTCAGCATCAGCCATTTGTATAAAGGGTGTTGTTGTGGTCATACAATCATGTGACAGTAACCTCTTAACAACTGCATTATGGGTTGTACATTATAGCGATCTGAATATGCTTTTGATGGTCGGTGCATTACATGCGATGCTTCGAGATTAATTTCTCACCACATAAATAAATATATTTGTGTTAAAAAATTAATAATTTATTTATTTATTTATTATACTTGAACTAAGAAGGGTCATTGCACTGGTGAAGTTGGTAAGGAATGTAGTGTTATTTATGATTATGATGAGATGGTGAAGTGGTTCACGTCAGATAAACTAATCGGATAACTTGATACCCAACAAATTAATTTGGTATTACGATAATCAAGTTAATTGAACTAGAATATACTTTTCTTTTAACAAATTACATTACATACGGAATGCAATATGCCAAAGAATATCAGGTAGTGAAATTATTTATAAATACAGACGATAACATTATCCAATTAATTTGTTGGTGTTACAACTATAGCCTAATTAATCTTCTACACCATTTAGCGCGTAAGCATGGGATTAACATTAAAATTTAATTATTGATGAGACACAGAGAGAGAGATAACGTCGGAGGTGACTAGTTTAGAAGGACCTAGACAATGTAAAATACATTATTCATTGTTTAGGTGAAAATAAAGATAAATTTGTTTCAGATAAAAATTGGTCCAGGAGAAAAAAAAAATAGACTCACATGAATTCAATTTTCGTTGTAAATGTCAAATTAAACATTTTTTTTATTTTATTTTGAAGTTTTTGTTGATGGTAAGAATAAAATAGTTTCGTATTCTTGAGATATTTGAGTTTCTTAAAAATTGAATACCGAACAAATACTTTCAGGTTTTTAGTACTTTTTTTTCAAGATTCTTACCGTTTGAACTTTTTGTTAGCGTGTTCACATGACCGTGATATTGAATAGTCAACATTACATTTGTTGCAAATATTTTATCTATTTTTAGGATTTGTTGAAATTCGCAATGTTTGATGTTGAGATAAACGACAACGTTATTGTCAACGTTATTTAGGGTAAAAGGTGTAAGGTTTAATAACTCAAATGTTATTAAGAAAGTATTTGGTACCCCCTTTAAAAAAAAAATTAAGTGTCTTAATTTTTTTAAAATTGTCTCAAAGGTCCTTTCAGAAAAAATAAAATATTGTTAACAGTATTTCACCTGTTAACTTTAATTTTTTTAATTTTCTTTAAAAAAAATTTTGTTGTCATATGTCACGTTCTTATGATGTGTCAACCCCTATTTTTTTTTTAAATTATTTTTTTTTATAATTTTTTGTTGTCCCACACTTGATAGGAGAATTGTCTTTATTTTAATTTATTTTTTATATATATATATATATATATATATATATATATATATATATATTTATATTTGATTCAATTTAGTTTCACTTTTGTGTCTTTAGTTCAATTTTGTCTCAATTTTTTTTAATAATTGAAATATATTTTTATAATCCATTTTTTATAAGATTAAAACTAATTAAGTTAATTATTTTTGCAAAATTAAGTACTGATATTTATATTAAAATTTAGTGGTAAAATAAATGATTAACAACATATGAGTTAATAATATGCAATAATGTAACATGTTAAAAAGTCATTTTTAATAAAAAAAATATTAGTATAACATTTATACAAATAATAAATTTGGTCTGAAATTGGAGAGAGACATTGCTTTATTTTTTTAAAAAAAATTGGGTGCCTATATTGCGGCTTTTTTGTATTTTGGGGTCTATTTGAACTGAAATTTGTAAAATTGGATTTGTTGGCCCTATCAAGATCTTTGTAAAATTGGATTTGTTGAAATCATTTATTTGGTGGAGGACAACATTATAGGTGAAGCCGTCCTCCAGCATGTCGGTTTCTATTTTTTTTTTCAAAAAGTGAAACCGTGCTATGGGAGGCCGATTTCTATTCACGTCAAAAGTGAAGTCGTCCTCACACATGACGACTTCACTTTTCATTTTTTTTTTATATTTTTTTTTAACGTTGCATAATGGTGGTGGGAATGGAAACAATGGTTTGAGTTCAGTGGAAGCAACAACAACTACTGGTGCACCCGCATGCACTGTATTGCAGTTTCAGGATCTTGTGGGCCTAATGAATATGAACCCTACACGTATTTGCTTTTGTATCCAGAAAGTAGTGTTGCAGCTTGTAACATATTGTATCCTTCTTACTACGTTCCATCGTCACCCTACACGGGTGTTGACCAAGATTGGCATCACTTTCAACCACTGCCGTTGGTTTCCTTTGAGATCTTCAATGATGAAAAGTAAAGAGAATGTTACACTATGGATATTATTAGGTTAAAATACCTCTTTGGTCCACGCTTTTGTTCAAAAATCTCAAATAGGTCATAAGATTTTTTTTAGTCTCAACTAGGTCCATATTTTTGAAAATGTGTAACAATTAAGCCCATTTCGTTAGTATGGTGTTAACGGTGTTAAAGACTCTTCATTTTTTTGAATTTTTGAATTTTTTTTTAATATTTTTTTATTTTTTTAAAATTATTCATGTCACGTGTCACGTCAATATTGTGTCACATATCAAGTCAGTAAGGTGACACATGTCAAGTCATTGTTTGAATCTCAATTTGGTCCATATATTTGTTATTTTAATTATATTTCATTCCATTTTTAAAAATTTTTCAATTTCATCCTTTCCAAATTGAGATCGAATTTAACTTTTATATAAATTTTATAATGATATTTTTATTAAATATTTTAATAATATTAAGTTTATTTTATATTTTGTTTTAAAATTTTAAAATATTTATTTTAACTTGTTACAAAATTGTTTTAAATAATTTATATACAAATGTTAGAGTTGGTTTAAAAATAAAATTTTTATAAATTTAAATATAAAATTTTAAAACAATTTTGTAAAAAGTTAAAATTAATATATTTAAAAAATTTTAAAAAAATGGACTAAAATGTAATAAAAGTAACAAATATATGGACCAAATTGAGATTCAGACAATGATTTGACACGTGTCACCTTACTGACTTGACACGTGGCACAATATTGACGTGACACATGGCATGAAAAATTTTCAAAAAAAAAATTAAAAAAAATGAGAAACTGACACGTGACACATTCTTAACACCGTTAACACCATACTAACGGAATGAACCTAATTGTTACACATTTTAAAAAATATGGACCTAACTGAGACTAAAAAAAATCTTAGGACCAATTTGAGATTTTTGAACAAAAACGTGAACCAGAGAAGTATTTTAACCATATTATTATCTTATTTCCCGGATAGTTTGCGATCCTACTGCAGTTACAAAGTTTACACTTTCTTTAATAAGAAAATAAGAAGAAAAAGTTGTAATTTTGTTTTTCCTTTATTACTCTTTTTAATGCACATTATTTCTTTTTAATGCACGATATTTGTTTGTTGAAATGCATAGAAATCCATTATTTAGAAACGAGATAATATGAAATAAGGAATGGAACAAGTCATTTTACCTCTGGAATGTTTTGAACAAGTAATCCAGTACGTGTGGGTGCACCAGTAGTTGTTGCTGCTTCCACTGAACTCAAACCACTATTTCCATTCCCATCGCCACTCTGCAACTTTATAAAAAGTCAAAAGTGAAATCGTCATGTATGATGACAACTTCACTTTTGACGTGAATACGAACTGGCCTCCCACAACACGGTTTCACTTTTTGAAAAGAAAAAAAAGAAACCGACATGGTGGAGGACGACTTCACCTATTGACCCAATTTTGCAAAAAAAAAAATTAATGGACTCAATTTTACAAATTTCAATCTAAATGGACCTTGAAATACAAAAAAGCCCTATATTGCTCTATTAGTATAACATTTTTTTACCAATAAATCTTAATATAAATATCAGAGTACTTAATCTTGTAAAAATATTTATACTTAATTATTTTTACTCTTATAAAAAAATGGATTAAAAAATATATTTCAATTATTAAAAAAAGTTGGGACAAAATTGAACCAAGGACGCAAAAGTGGGAACTAAATTGAATCAAAGATGGAGATTAAATTGAGATCCAGACAATTTTCGTGCCACATGTCACTAAGGACTTGACATGTGACAACAAAAAAATTTGAAAAAAAATTTTAAATTAAAAAAAAAAATAAAAAAACTAAGGTTGACACGTGTCGTACCATAGACTTGACACATGACAACAAAAATATTTTGCAAAAAAAATAAAATAAAAAATAAAAAAATCAGAGGTTGACACGTGGCACGTCGGTAATAGTGTTAATAATTTTTTTCTTAAAAGGATCTAATTGAGACAATTTTCAACAGTTGGAACGCGATTGACATTTTTTTAAAGGCGGATACCAAATTAACACTTCCCTATCAAATTGAATATCGTCCGAATAATTAAACCTAGATGTAAATGAAAATAATTTTAAGTGAAAGGAAATTGTTGGTGAAAAAGAAAGGGTACTTAGAAGAAAAAACATTTTTTGCTAAAAAAAACGTATTTAGTATCTGTCAAAAACTTAAAAGAAATAGTTATTAGCCGTCACTTTTGTGTCGCATGTATACCACGCTAGACTTATGGATGTTTATTTGTTAGAATTGATTTTTGAAGGCCAATTCTAATTAACATAGACTTAGTCAATGCTAAGTTATTATTAATTTTTTGGTATAATTAATCGCAACATACTCACTTCCGTCTCAATGTGTCTAATTAGTATATGCTTTTAACTTTGTGTCTACTTAATACCCAAATTAGTTAATTTGCATCAATATAGTCCATCCCCTTAAGTTTTCAGAAATGCCATTAACAATGCACTAATGTGGCATTGCAAAACGAATAGTGTCAACAAAAATAATTGCACAATGGCAATTTTGGTTTAACGTGCCATATCTCTCTTTTAAAGTTTATTTTAAATGATTTCCCCCATTTGAAAGCCCTAATTTCCAATGTCATATTCTTCTTCTTCTTCATCTTGAGCTGAATTTTGTTGTTGAAAAACATCTTTGGTTTGATTTTTGTTAACAACGGACTGGGAATGGAGATTTCAAAGGCTGCAATTACTTCAAATGGTGCAATGAAGATAATGGGGATGAAAGAGATGCAACCATTGCTAAACAAAGAAAAAGGATACGTAATCTAGAGAAAGAGTTGATTGATTATGAGAAGTGTCTGATGTACTTATTTAGGATAATTAGTTAATTATTTTGTTGGGTTTGATTATCATCATCCTCTTGTGTGTTCAAACAAAAACCCTAAACCCCATGATCCCAACAACAAATCATGCAATCAACAACCACAAATACTGGTTTGCACTTGCGATCCAATTTCGAAGCCAATTTAATGTCAAATGCAACTTCAATTTTGTCCAAATCGCGCGAACTCCCCCAAATTCAGCAAACCCTCTTCCCCCCTCTTCACTAACGTATGGAGAGAAATGGGAACAAATGTGTGACTCTTTTTTTTTTGTCTTATGCTGCACTGTTCCACATCACACACAACTCTCGTGCCACATCACAATATTTTTCCTCACTGACCAGGTCCACATAGTTAGATGTTATCTTATTTAACGACGTCAACAAAAAGGGACTACATTAATGCAAATTAACAAATTTGGGTACTAAGTAGACACAAAGTTAAAAACGAATACCATTTAGACACATTAGAACAAAAGTGGGTATGTTGCGACTAATTATACCTAATTTTTTTATCAAAGCAGTTCGGCGTATGCTTGGTTGGTGCTAAAGTGTCTTGATTTTAATTTTTTTTGTTGTCTTAGCCAATACTAATAATAGTAACTTATAATATAAAAGAAAAAGAAACAAATAATTATAATAGATTAAGAAGAGTAATATAAATGAAGAAGATGAATGTGAACGAAAGAAGAAATATGAATAAAAGAAAGATGAAAAGAATGTGACAAAGGAGATGAGAAAAAAAATGTAGATAAAAGAGATGTTAGGATGGAAAAGATGAGGGTGAATGAAAAAGATGAATGTGAGTTAAAGAAATAAGTGTGGATGAAAGATATAAGTGTGAATGATTTATGAATGTCAACGAAAAAGATGACTATGATGAGATTTATATAAAGAAGAAAAGAATATTATAAATGAAAAGATTTATCATCTTTAAATTTGCTTAACCTTATTTATATTTTATATTTATTTAGTTTTTTTTTTATAATTAGCATATGCTTAATAAACTCTAACTTAAATAAATAAAAACATTAGAAATAAATAATGTTAGCTCTCGCCAAGTCGATTAACCTTATTTATGCCTAATAATTATTTTATGCAGCATCTGCAAAGTTAATACTAACTCAAAAGTTTATTTGAAGAAAAAGATCAAAAATAAATTTACACTTTTTTAGCTTTTTTAAACTAATCTTTGTGTCATACTAGAGTCGATTAAGTCAATATTAATAATATTATAATTTGAATGATACTAATATTTGAAAGCTAAATTTATATTTTTTTTTGTATTGATGTGATGTTAGAGGACATCATTGAACATGGTGGAAGACAACTAATCAAAGGAGTTGTGACAAGGTTAATGTTGTTTTGCAAGAATGATCTCAATGAAATTATATGTTGGGTTTGTTCTCATTAAAATAATTGTAGAAAGGGTGATTTTTCAAGGTAATAAAGAGCCTTTATTTTTTCTTGTACTCCTTGTTTGATCGTCTTGCTGCAACAGGAAACACATGTTGTCACTCTATAGAGAAAACAAAAATATTTGTCTTTCATTAGTTTCGGCTTCTTCTATTTTATTTTGAGGTTTCGAAAAAATGAGTTTGACACTAAACAACCCTAAACCCTAAACACATTGGTAGGAAATTGGTTGAGGCTCTGATAAAATATATAGTGGAACGAGTCATTGAATGAACCAATAAAGTGATTTTACTTGTAAATGGTAAATATATTAACGTGGAGACAGCAAAACCAAACTTTAAGGGAAAAAGAAGTCCAAATAACCAAAATGGTTTGTTTGAGTATTCCTTGAAAACGAAAGTTTCACTTTGATTAACCAAAAACCTGAACAAAATGGAGGTGAAGAGAGTCAACTGTGACTATAGCAGAAAGGAAAAATGAGCACCCAAATTGGACAACTTTTTCAAGTTTAAGACATTCTATTTTTTTTTTTAAGTTTTAAAATAGATAATAATAATAATTTACAGACTGAAAATTGATATGATCAAATATAAAATATTTCAAAATAATTTATATACATAGGTTGCTGAGAGATTGTCACTAACGAATGAAACAATGATATTACAGGCTAAAAGACAAGCCGAATGTAAGCCCAAACTTTAGTGTATTGGATTAAAATAGAACACTTTTTCTTTCTGTACCTCATAATTTTTAAAATCACCAGTTTATCTTTCATAAAAGGAACTTTCGCATTATTTATTCAAAATTTTTCTGAAATTTATGGAACGTGAATTCTGGAACGAAATTTCCATAATAGAATTTCTGGAATATGATTTGGGAAAAAAGCTTTTCAAAATGTATGAAATGTGTTTCGGAACAAAATTTTCTGAACAAGCTTTCAGAAACATATGAGATATTTTTTGAAATGAATATTTTCATCTTTTTACTGGTAGAGTATGGGGTGCAATTAATAAAATGAGATGCAAGAAAAAAAAAAGTTAAAATAAAATGAGTTGAAGGAAGAGTAGAGAAACTTTTATCAATTTGTAAGTGGTTAATTTTTTTTTTTTTTTATAAGAGAAAGTCTTATATTTTCAGGGGAACGTACTCAATATTTTTAGCTCATAAAATTAAAATAATTCTATTTCTAGTTATTGAAATTTAAGATAAATGGATGTATTCAGGTTATGAATGGGATAAGATGACGGAAAGAAAGAGTAAAACAAAGCACCGTTAACAAACATAGGCTAAATCCAAACCTAGAAAATCCAGTATTGTTTGGTCTTAGTCTGGTATTGGTGAAGTCTCGGGTTCTTATCTAGTAAACAACTTTAAGTATGTTATATTAAGTATAATGATAATGAAAAATAGTTTCTTTCATTTCACAATAATCTATGTACCGAATAATATGTAAAAAAAAATTGAAAAATACTAATTTTCTAAGTATCTATTGGGATATCACATAAAACATTTAAAAGGTGAATTAATTAAAAGAATATTATTTTTGAAATGACAGGACCAAAAATGCTATACATTTAACGTTGATAACATTTTCAAAAAAATATGAGAAATAGTTGAAGAAAAAAAGAAATGTTAAAAAACAAAAATGAATATATATATATATATATATATAAAAATATATATATATATATGTAAATAAGAAAAGAGTATGATGGAAAAAAAAGAAAAAAGAGAGAAAAAAAAAGAAAGAAAGAAAGAGAAAAGCACACATATGATTTCACAGATTTTAAATTAATTATATAGGAGTTTCATACATTCACATCCCACTTTCTTTTACACTCTCATGACATTCTTCACATCTATTATTTTAGTAAATTTTCACATTATTCAGTTAGTAATTTTTCTTTTATTATATATAATGCAAGAAGAAGAAAAAAGAAATAAAAAAATGGGTCCAAATATATTACTAGCATTTTTCTATAAATATCGAAAATGTCATAATTCTCAACTTCAGATAGGTAGAGTAACATGTGTCAATCATACAAGTTGACTAAATCGTAAATCATATTTTGTTAAAAATAAAAAAAAATATACTCATAGAATATACTGAAAATTAAATACTTAATTAGGCAGGAAGATATTCCATCAAAGAAATTAAAAGTAATGAAAAATCTTAATTATTATTCTTTTCAACACATTAGATTTTGAAATGCGAAGATACAATATCATTGACATAATACTTTTACCCAGTCATAATAACAGTTTGATTTAGGAAGTGTTTAGATTTTAATTAACTTAAAAATGATAATAAATTACTTTTTCTTCAGTTTCAGATATGTTGATATTAATTAACCTAAATTTTCCTGACTCAAATTTTAACACGTATATTTTCCTCACATATGTTAACATTTTTTTTTGTGTGGAATGGAATCCATGGTCAAGATTCGAGATTATATGGTCTGCCATCTTCGAGAAGGTTCTGTTTTCATCTTCATCAGGAAAAACTGTGGTCTTTACGAATATTTTTCAACAAAAATATTTCTCTTGTAAAAATATATTTTATGATTTTTGATAAAAAAATTTCTCATAATTTTTTAATTTTCGATAAAAGATCTGTCATAATTTTTTAATCAATGCCTTTGGAGTAGAAGATAGGTGGCGTGTGAAGACGGCACCACGTGGCATGCTTAATCAATTCTTCTCACAATACTTTGAACCGAGCCACAACCAACACGCATGCAACACGTATACAACACTCTTTAACTTTTTTAATTTAAGAAATATCTTATAATTCAGACACATATAAGATAAGATAATGTCACAAACATTATAAACCAAGCATGATATAAGATAATATGTGTATAATGTATATTTTTATAGGTAACTCTCCATTGTATTTAACATTTAATGAGACGTAAACTTACACAATTCTCTTATGATTCAAAGTTGGTAATTCATATTTTTTTCATGGCAAATTACAATGAAGTGTTTTTTGAACTCAACCATCAATTTTTTTGGATAGTTAACTTGTGCTAATATCATAATTATTCTCTTGATATACGTACGAAGCAGTCAAAAAGATGGTACTCTACATTTCTTAAACTATGAATAATTAATTCCATTAATGTATTAATTTAATAGTGATGTACCACGTTTTTTTAATTCTCATCTCACCTAATCTTTCAAATACAAACGAAACTTCCTTTTTTAGCAGACAAGCAACGTTACACACTCTCTCCATCTCAGCTCCACAGATTCCTATATCTTTCACACAAAGCTTCTTTCTTTCTCTCTCTCAACCTCACCCGCCGCCTTCACCTCCGTTCATGGCGTCTTTACCGTCGGGTCTCGCCAACGGTGCTTCCAAGGGTTTTGATTTTACTTCTGGTGACATCCTATGTTCCTACGAGGACAATAATACCAACAACGGCTCTTCTAACGGCATTTACATCGATACCGCCAAGGTAACACAAACATACCCGTGACGGTTTTCCTTGTTGACTTTGCGTTTTTCGCCCTTTAAAGGAAAATTCCAAATCTGGGTATGCACAAATGGCTATGGTTTTGGGAAAGTTTTCATTTTTGGCACTATGTTGTGACCACGGGTGGGGGACTGTTTTTTTCATTGCTATATCTATTTTTCTTTTGGTTGTTTTTATTTTAGCATGTTAGTGCAATGAAATGAAGTGTTATTTTTGTTGAGTAGACGCATGGATGCATGAGCTGGTTAATTAACACCACGATGAAAATAAATATATACCGACTGGTTCGTCGAGAATAAAATTAAGAATGTGTGTTTCTAATGTGGTTTGAGTTGGGAAAAGTGTTCTGCAGTTTTAGGCATCGATGCGAGAATGACGAGGCTAACTGGTTAGCAGTGAGAATAATGATAGAGGGTAGCTTTGTGCAAATAGTAATATGAAGATCCTATCCATGTGTCCTCAAGTGTATCTCAAATCTCCAAATTTTGCCTTTTTTATAGGATTTTCATGCATCGAGGATGGCAAAAACATCCACAGTTCCTGCTACTGCCTATAGTTCGTCCGAGGGTTCTTTGAGCCAGGATGTGATTGTCACTGTTGAGAAGACTATGAAAACATGTACCGATAACCTTCTGCGGTTTCTTGAGGGAATCAGTTCAAGGCTGTCAAACTTGGAATTATATTGTTACAATCTTGACAAATCAATTGGAGCAATGCGATCTGATTTAAACAGTGATCATGAAGAGGCAGATTCAAAACTCAAATCTCTTGATAAACACCTTCAAGAAGTAAGTTTTAATTTTAATTGATAGAATCTGCAATGTCCTTTAAGTTAGCTTTTATTTCTCCGTTTTTTTAATCTGCTTGATTAATAGATTTGTCTTAGAGTTAGAAACTATCTCTCTGGTGGATGAGTAACTACAATATGTGTTCGCATCCTGTATGGTAAACAGTAAAATGAATCCTATGGTTGGCTGCAGAAACTTTTAGAATAAACCTAAGTCTGTCATGTATTTATTCGCAATATATATATATATATATATATATATATATATATATATATATATAAGCGAGAGCAATTTTCATCCTACAAGTTGATTTTGTTCGGTTGAATTAGGTTTAAAGTCTGTCTTGTTGATGTAGGTACACAGGTCTGTGCAAATTTTGAGAGACAAGCAAGAGCTGGCAGAGACTCAGAAAGAATTAGCCAAGCTTCAACTCATTCGTAAAGAATCATCTTCCTCAAGCCATACACAGTCTAATGAGGAGAGATCTTCACCTTCTTCCATTGATCCAAGAAGAATTGATAATGCATCTGACACACACAACCTAGAGTTAGCCCTTGCCTTACCTCATCAAGTGCCACCCCCAAATGTGAGTCAAGCGACTCAACAACCTCGTCATTATCTGATGCCGCCTACCCCCTCCAATCCACAAGCTTGGAATCAATATTTGGCGTGTGATCCACACTATCGAATTCCACCATCAACTTCATCGTCTCCGGTAACCCAATCCCCACCCGGGCAACAGTTATCTCAGTATCAGCAGCCACAGCACCAACAATTGCAATGGCCTCAACAGTTACCACCACAGCAGGTGGATGTGCAATCTTCCCAACCACCCTCAATCCAGTCTCAAGTAAGACCCCCTGTCACAAATGTTTATACTCCTTATTCTACCAGCCAAGCTACAAATCATCTTCCGACAGAAACACCACCACTACCACTACGACCACCACCACGGAACAGCATGCCGATGCAACTCTCTTATTCAGGGATTCCACCTCAAGTACCCAGCCATGGTGAGGTTCTACCACATGGATACAGTGGAGGTGGTGGAACAGTTCCCCAACAACCTACGCTCCAACACATGAAGGGCTCTTTTTCAGCACAACCACATGTGTATGGAACTAGCGGGATCTACACCACTCATCCTCCTGCTAGTTCCTTCACGGTGTATGATGGTGAGAATGCAAGATCACATTATCCGTCACAACAACAACCTTCTCATACTGCTCAAGGTGGATATCCTCCAACTAGTGCTTCCCTTCACAACTCTGCACCACATAATTTTATGGTTCAGAATTCTAGCCAGTCACAATTTCTTCGAGTCAATCCCAACAATGAACTGATCGAGAAATTTGTGAGCATAGGATATAGAGGTGATCACGTGATAAGCACGATCCAGAGGATGCAAGAAACTGAGCAGCATATTGATTTTAATTCTGTACTTGACCGGTTGAAGGTGCATAATCCTCAGAGGGGATGGTCAGGGTGAAGTGCCTCTACTGCATATACCGTTTGAACAATGGTGGGATGCTCTGTTCAAACTCTCAAAACATTGCGTGTTTTATCATGCATGTAATACTAAACTTGGATGTAATATAACGTGTTTTAGAAATCAGGATTATTATACAAGATTTATTGTTGATTCCGTGAATGGAATTATACGAATCCATTTGTTCATAAAGAAAATAAATTGTTAGAAATCAACCTGTGAAAGGTAATTCTTGTCTACAGCGACGATTAATCAAAATTGTTTATATTAAAAATTATTAGATTCAACATTAGAATTTAATTACCATGCACATTGCATGCAGTGTTTGTATGTATGTTTGAAGTATGAATTTTGGACCCTATTGTATTGACCAACATGCAAATTTCTTCTCTTTCCATCTCTGGTTTTGTAGCATCCACTACAAATTAATCCATACTTATAATAGATATAAAATTCACATCTCATTCTTTACTTTGTTTTAATGATATTTTCGCTTTATTTCTACCTGACATTCTTGTTCTTTTATCTTTGTCTAAAACAAAATATATATTAAAAAACAAATGTAAACCTAAGTTTGGGTTGCACAGAGATAAAACCCTACAAAGATAATCTCTCGTTAATAATTTATAATATATTTTAGTGATAAGACCAACTTAGATACCAAATTAGACGATAAAAAATATTAATTTTTAAAATAAGTATTATTATAAATAAAAAATTATAATTGATTTTTAAATTAGTTTTAAAAATATAGTTACCAAGATTTAGACTATAAAAAAAATTGGTTACTAAACATTAATGAGACCAAAATTTTTCCTATCAAAGAAATTAATTTTTAAATTAGTTTCTAATTAATTTATTAACTAATTATAATATTTATTTGTAACCATAATTATTTTAATAATATTTTTTATAAATTGATTATTATAATGACTGTGATTTAAATTGGTTATTGTTTAAGAGTTATTTTTAGTAAAAATATATAGAAAAAATAAGAAGCTTAACAATTAATGTGATTCAAAATAAAGAAAACTAACTAATAAAATATATAAAAGCTAGATTATAAATATATTAAGTGTATTAATATGTTAACCAAATTCTATATATTTATTGCGAAAATGTAATAAATAATTTATGAGAGTTTATAACAAACTAACCCGTCTTCTGTCGTTTTGGGCTAACCGTGACACTGGCGTAACAAGCTCAGTGTGTGTGTGGTAAGTTGTTGTAGATCCTCGTTCTTCACCATCACATGCCTTACACTCATCAGCACCACCACCACGACGATACCGACCACCCATACAACATCCTCCCCCTCCACACCCCTACCATCGACCACCCTTCTCTCCGCTTCCCGGAGGTCTGTGCCGCCGTCGCCGCCCTTCGCTCTGTCGGCGACCTTCGCCTCCCCTCGCAATGGCACCCTGATATGGACCTCCTGGACTGGCTTGGCTTCTTCTTTGGCTTCCAAAACGACAACGTCCGAAACCAGCGCGAGAACCTCGTTCTCCACCTCGCCAATGCCCAGATGCGCCTCTCCCCTCCCCAAGAAACCCTCGACGCTACCCTCCTCCGCTCCTTCCGTTCCAAACTCCTCCGTAACTACACCTCCTGGTGCTCCTACCTCCTTGTCAAACCCGCCGTCAACATCTCCTACCGCTCCGACAATAACTCCTCGTCCAACCACCGCCTCGAACTCCTTTACGTCTCCCTCTACCTCCTCATCTGGGGGGAGGCGGCCAACCTCCGCTTCCTCCCCGAATGCCTCTCCTACATCTTTCACCACATGGCCATGGACCTCAACAAATTACTACAAAACCATGATGACGATAACAACTTCCATCAAGCCTCACTTCACCGGGAAAGCTTCCTCGATCGCGTGGTGCAACCGATTTACCGAGTCCTACTCTCCGAGGTTGAGAGTAGTAGGAACGGAACCGTGCCTCACTGTAAGTGGAGAAACTACGATGACATAAACGAGTTTTTCTGGGATAAACGTTGCTTTAAGAAGCTCAAGTGGCCTCTTGATATTGGGAGTGGTTTCTTCGACAAGCGCGTTAGGAAGATCGGGTTTGTGGAACGACGGTCGTTTTGGAACTTGTTTAGGAGTTTCCATAGGCTTTGGGTTATGTTGGTTTTGTTCCTTCAGGCTGCTCTGATTGTTGCATGGGAGGATAAAAGCTATCCTTGGCATGCATTGAGGGATCGTGACTTGCAGGTTCGGGTTTTAACCATCTTCTTCACGTGGAGTGCTCTCAGGTTTTTGCAGTCTTTGCTCGATATAGTGATGCAATGGAGGTAACGTTGGGTCTGAAACATCGTTGGTTTCCTTTGTTTCGTTTCATGCATTCATATATGTATCTATCCCGCGAGCCTTACTTGTAAGTTGTAATATAACGTATATGTTGTCATAGCAGGTTGGTTTCCGTGGAGAAAATTGGACTTGGAATGAAGATGGTGCTAAAAGCCGTGGTTGCCGCCGCATGGTTCATTGTGTTTTTCATTTTTTATCAGAAAATATGGGAACAGAGAAACCGTGATGGAAATTGGTCTGTTGAAGCAAACAAACGGCTGGTGAAATTTCTAGAGGTTGTTTTTGTTTTCATGGTTCCGGAGCTTTTGGCTTTGGTACTTCTTATTCTTCCTTGGGTCAGGAATTTTATTGAGAAGAAGGATTGGAGGGTATTTTTCATGTTGTCGTGGTGGTTTCAAAGTAGGACATTCGTTGGTCGTGGATTGAGTGAAAGTCTTACGGACAACATTGGGTACACCTTGTTCTGGGTTGTGGTTCTGGCCTCGAAGTTTTGTTTCAGCTACTTTTTGCAGATTAGGCCAATGGTTGGTCCATCGAAGATGATTTTGAACCTTAAGGATATCAATTACCTGTGGCATGAGCTTTTTCGAAACGGTATTTGGTTTGCTCTCGGATTACTGTGGCTTCCGGTTATTTTGATTTATCTGATGGATATTCAAATATGGTATTCAATATATTCATCTTTGGTTGGGGCGAATGTGGGGTTGTTTGCACACTTGGGCGAGATTCGAAGCATGAAACAGCTGAAGTTGAGGTTTCAGTTTTTCGCTAGTGCAGTTTTGTTTAATCTAATGCCAGAGGAGCAGTCGTTGAATGCAAGCAGAGCATTGAGTAACAAAGTTAAGGATGTGATTCACAGGATGAAGCTACGGTACGGGTTTGGTCATTCTTATATGAAGCTTGAGTCTAATCAGAGAGAGGCTAATAAGTTTGCATTGTTATGGAATGAGGTAATTATGTGTTTTAGGGAGGAGGACATCATATCTGACAGAGAGGTTGAGCTTCTGGAGCTGCCAAAAAACTCTTGGAACGTAAGGGTTATTCGTTGGCCATGTTTTCTTCTTTGCAATGAGTTATTACTGGCGCTCAGCCAGGCTAAAGAGTTAGTTGATGTTCCTGATAAGAGGCTTTGGAGTAAGATATGCAAGCATGAATTTAGGCGATGTGCTGTCATAGAAACCTACGATTGCATCAAACACTTGCTTCTTCAGATCATCAAACCTAACAGTGAAGAACATTCTATTGTGATGGTTCTGTTTCAAGAAATTGATCACTCTCTCGAGATCGGGAAGTTTACTAAAGTTTTCAAAACCACTGCACTTCTCCAACTCCATATCAAGTTGATAAAGTTTTTGGAGTTATTGAACAAGAAACAAACAGATTCTAGCCAAATGGTTAAGACCCTTCAGGCCCTTTATGAGATTGTTGTCAGAGATTTTTTCAAGGAAAGAAGGAATATTGAACGACTTAGGGAGGACGGTTTGGCTCCACAAAATCCAGATTCTTCTAAAGTTCTACTTTTCGAGAATGCCATTCAGTTGCCTGAGACTGTCAATGAGAATTTCTACAGAGAGATTCGACGCTTGCTTACTATTCTCACATCTAGAGATTCAATGGAAAACGTCCCAGTTAATCTTGAAGCAAGACGAAGGATTACTTTCTTTACTAATTCGCTTTTTATGAAGATGCCCCATGCCCCCCGGGTAGAGAAAATGATGGCTTTCAGTGTTCTAACACCTTACTATAGTGAAGAAGTAGTTTACAGTAAAGAACAGCTAAGAGTTGGGAACGAAGATGGGATATCAACCCTGTATTATTTGCAGACTATATATGATGATGAGTGGAATAATTTTATGGAGAGGATGAGGAGGGAGGGGATGAAGAATGAAAGTGATATATGGACTGATAAACTTGGAGATTTGAGGTCTTGGGCATCCTATAGAGGCCAGACACTATCAAGGACTGTTAGAGGAATGATGTACTACTATAAGGGCCTCAAGCTTTTGGCATTTCTGGATTCTGCATCTGAAGTAGAGATTCAAGAAGGAACACGTGAACTTGTTTCACTGAATCAAGACAACTCAGATGGATCTACCTCCAATAAGTCACTATCTTCCCCTATGAGTTTAAGTAGAGAAAACAGTTCAGCAAGATTGTCATTCAAAGGCCATGACTGTGGGACTGCATTAATGAAATTCACATATGTGATTTCTTGCCAGATATATGGAGCTCAGAAAGAAAGAAAGGACCCCCGTGCAGAAGAAATTTTGTATCTGATGAAAAACAACGAAGCCCTTCGAGTTGCTTATGTTGATGAGGTTCCCTTTGGAAGTGATGAGAAGGAGTATTATTCTGTTCTTGCTAAGTATGATCGAGAATTGGAAAAGGAGGTAGAAATTTACCGTGTGAAGCTGCCAGGTCCCATAAAACTTGGAGAAGGAAAGCCAGAGAATCAAAACCACGCCATAATCTTCACTCGCGGGGATGCAGTTCAGACCATTGATATGAACCAGGATAACTACTTCGAGGAGGCACTTAAAATACGAAATCTCTTGGAAGAATACAGGTACTACTATGGTATCAGGAAACCCACTATCTTGGGAGTGAGAGAACACATTTTCACTGCTTCTGTTTCTTCTCTTGCATGGTTCATGTCAGCTCAAGAAATGAGTTTTGTCACCTTGGGACAAAGGGTTTTGGCAAACCCTCTGAAAGTTCGAATGCATTATGGCCACCCAGATGTGTTTGACAGATTTTGGTTCATAACTAGAGGTGGTATTAGCAAAGCCTCAAGAGTGATCAACATAAGCGAGGACATTTTTGCAGGGTTTAACTGTACACTTCGTGGTGGCAATGTCACACATCATGAGTACATTCAGGTAGGAAAGGGAAGAGATGTTGGTTTGAACCAAGTTTCAATGTTTGAAGCAAAGGTTGCAAGTGGAAATGGGGAACAAGTCCTAAGCAGAGATGTGTATAGGTTGGGTCACAAACTAGATTTCTTTAGGATGTTGTCATTCTTCTACACTACAGTAGGGTTCTTTTTCAACACAATGATGATTGTTCTTACAGTATATGCATTTTTGTGGGGCAGGCTAATGCTTGCTCTCAGTGGTATTGAAGCTGCTATAGTAAAAAGCAATAATAAAGCACTTAGTATAATTTTGAGTCAACAGTTCATAGTACAAATTGGACTTTTCACTGCCCTTCCAATGATTGTGGAGAATTCCCTTGAACAAGGGTTCCTTCAATCTGTATGGGACTTCTTGACCATGCAGCTCCAACTTTCATCAGTTTTCTACACGTTCTCTATGGGCACGCGTAGCCACTTCTTCGGAAGAACCATCCTGCATGGTGGGGCAAAATACCGAGCCACAGGTCGTGGTTTTGTGGTAGAGCACAAGAGTTTTGCCGAAAACTATAGACTGTATGCTCGCAGCCATTTTGTGAAAGCAATTGAACTGGGGCTAATACTAATAGTTTATTCAACACAAAGTACTGTGGCAACTGACACATTTGTTTACATAGCCATGACCTTCTCCAGTTGGTTCTTAGTTGCATCATGGATTATGACACCATTTCTGTTCAATCCTTGTGGCTTTGACTGGCTGAAAACCGTGCGTGATTTTGACGAGTTTATGAACTGGATCTGGCAACGCCAAGGCTTCTTTGCTAAAGCTGAACAGAGCTGGGAAAGGTGGTGGTACGAAGAACAGGATCATCTAAGGCTAACTGGAATTTGGGGAAAGCTTTTTGAGATAATTTTAGATCTACGGTTCTTAATATTCCAATACGGTATTGTGTACCGGCTAGACATAGCTGCGGGAAGTACCAGCATTGGTGTTTACTTTGTATCTTGGATTTATGTATTCTTTGTGTTCGGGATTTATGTGGTGGTGGCTTATTCCCGGAATGAATATGAAGCAAAACAGCACCTGTATTTTCGGTTGGTCCAGTCCTTGGTGATAGTTCTTGCCATACTTTTGATACTTGTGTTGATGAAATTCACTAAATTCAAGTTCATGGACATTTTTACTAGCTTGGTGGCATTCATTCCCACAGGGTGGGGCATGATACTGATTGCACAAGTATTCAGGCCATTTTTGCAGCACAGCATAGTTTGGAATGTTGTTGTTTCCTTGGCTCGTTTATATGATACATTATTTGGGATCATTGTTATGGTCCCTGTGGCTCTGCTCTCATGGTTGCCTGGGTTTCAGCCCATGCAAACTAGGATTCTCTTCAACGAGGCATTTGGCAGGGGCCTTCGTATATTCCAGATTGTTACTGCAAAAAAGTCCTCAGCTAAATCTGTTTAGACCCACTTTTTCTTTTGTTTTTGCGTTATATTGGCCTATATGAGGTTCTTAAATTCATCTCATGTCCATTCTCATTCTAGACAGTAAAAAATTGAAATTTATTCTTATCTCTTTCTTTTTGTTAGATTACAGCATTTTGAGTTGTTGATCTGTCCTTTTATATGGCTTTAGTTTTTCTCCCATCTCTAGTTATTAGAAACATGGGAGGAAGGGAGTGCTATTTTTCTTATAAACCTTTTTTGAAAAATAGTATTTTTTTAACATAAAAAATATAATAGAAACAGTTTTATATTAAACAATGGTGGAGCAGAAGATCACATTTTCTACGCTAAATATGTAGATATTTTTAATTTGGACACATTTTTATACAATTTATTTCTATTTTTTTCTTTCATTCGTCTAAATAAATGAGAAAATGGTCTTTACTTTTTTCTTCACATTTTCATCTCTTTAAACAACACATTGTAAACCAAGTGTTCTTGTATGTTTCCTTGCAATGAGTAATTTGTTAGCATCAACGGTGAAATCAGGGGCTGAGTGATAGAGATAGATATACCTTTATATATCATTGAGTGATTTAGAATTAATTTCACTGTTAATTGTACTTTCCTAAGGACATTACAACTAAATTCCACTAATTCACCTCCAATAGTAACTATTTCTGAATGCTTTATACTTTATCTTATTCAACAAAAATACAAAAGAAACAAGCTTTGTCTTATTGATTTGATTTTTGAATATTGACACACTAGCACTGTCCACTCTCAAACTTTGTAGCTCATTAGTTTCCTTTTTTCAGTATATGATCAAAGCTTCAAATTTTCAGAGTAACAATTTGCTGAACGAAAATAGTTTGCTGACAAACAAACAAGACCAATCTTTGGAAAAATTCGAGACAAAGAATAAGACAGAAAGGTCATTACACCGATCGAGTATAGAAGATTTTTATTAAATATATTTTTATTTTTTAAGTTAACTTAAAATTGAAATTTGTTGTTACACCAAATTATATAATTTAACTTTTAAATATTAAAAATAAATAAATAAAATCTTTTAATTTAATTACGTTAAATATTTTGATGTATCAAAAACTGATTTGAATTGGTTATATCACTGAATACATATTAGTTTAAATATATTACTCAAACATTATTTAACATGTAAAAAAAAATTAACACATGTACATACTACATTTAAAATAATTATATTCATTTATTTTTATAATTAAAAATTAAAATAAAGTTTAGGAGGTAATGATATTTAACAATTTAACAATTTCATTAAAGACACTTTACCTAATCTAAATCTGAATTTAATCTAAATCAATGCAAAATAAAGAGATCAATACACTTTACCAACCCAAATCCTAAAAACTAACCTCAGAATCAAAATCAATTATGAAACTTAATCTAAAGCAATTGAGTCAACACCTTTTCCATTTGTTCTCCCAAGAACAAAGTAGCCCAAAACAGCACAAACAGCAGCCACTATATTCCCTTCTTTCAGCAAAACCTTCACCACAAAACTGAAAATCTCCCTCGTAATCTTCCTTCCCTCCACAACCAAAGTCCTCTTAGGCTTACCAAAGAAAGCCAACAACACCACTATGGCGATCCACGTGACCAGAACCGCAGGCACCACCACAGCAAAAGCTGCCACCATTGAAAGAACCCCAAAAACAGCTCCGAGAAGCAGCGAGGCAGAGAGTGCAGGCCACCAACAAGAAGATGATGATGATGATGACTCAGCTTGCAACTTGTACCACGAAATCATGGACTTGAGAATGTTCCAGGAAGATGTGAAGAGCAAGCCATAAACAAGCACAAAAACACATACCCAGGTTCTCCTTTTGCTCATGATTTGAAGCAGAAGTATAACGTAAGAAGAAGAAGAAGAAGATGGTTTGATTGGTGAAGTGGGTTGCTCTTTCACTTTTCCCATGGACTTGTGACAACCTCGGAAAACTAGTACCACCAATGGCCAGTCTGGTTTTGCTTGTCTCTCCTAAGTTTAAAACTTTATTGTACTATTCCATCGATAAGCGCGTTTTGGTTCTTTTCTGGAATCTGGGTACCTCTCTATTGTTGCTACTACGCTATCTCTGGCTTTTGGGACCATGAAAATGAAGTTACTGCTATAAAATTGTACCCTTGTTGGCAATTTAGTGGAGTGCACCTATGTCTTATTATGCTTGGGTGAGCATTTACAACCGTTTAAATTCTTATCCCTTTCTTTCTTACAATCCATTTTATTAATATTTTATTCTTATTTAATATTGCTAAAGAATTATAAAAGAAAAAGTGAGATGTCAACATATTAAACTAAGTTAAAATAAAAATTAAATGATTGATTACAAAATTAATAAGATGGATTGTAAGATAGGATAACAAATTAATTCTTCTGAATAAGTATTGCTCTTTTCTACTTTGAGTACATCTATTATCTTTGTCACCTTCATGATTTAACCTTTGATAACTTGAAAGTTAGACGAAAGAATTGGAAATTCTCTTACCTTATAAAAATGATGATAAATGAAACTATTTGTTTCTGTAAATATTATTTGAATTGATTATAAATTCTTGTATTAATTGGTTTATATTATTTTTAAATTAAATATATTTTTAGTCTTTTAAATTTTTATGTGAAATTAAAATTTGTGTATATTTGAAATTTTAATATATTTTAGTTTTCACAACTTTAAAAATGAATGAATATAGTTTTCTTAATCTAATTACATTAAAATTTTTTAACGTGTTAAAATATTTTACTTTACATTAACATTTAAAATGTTTGTATACTTTGACACGTTCCACTTCAATATTAATTAGAAAATATATGAGACGTTAAAAATATTCAATTTAATTAAATTAAAATAATTATATTCATTTATCTTTAAAGTTTTAGCAACCAAAATATATCAAATTTTAAAATATAAATCAATCTCAATTTGGCGTGAATATTCATATCTAATTCAAGAAAACACACTTTAATCCTACTTTTATTATTCTTTAAATTATTATATATTTTTTTATGACATTTTGTAGTTTATTTCTAAAGTATATTTGATATATTTTTATATAATTATTTTAATTTTATCAAATTGTTATTTAATTTTTGGTTTAATTACTCGTATAGTACCCAGTTTGGGGCTAGTGTGTCAAATAGGTACCCGCTTTTAAAAAAGTGTCAATTGCATCCCAACTTTCGAAAATTGCTTCAATTAGGCCCTTTTTAGACAGAGTTGACTAACGCCGTTAGTCAACGTGCCACGTGTCAATATGTGGTTTTTTTGATTTTTTTTTAATTTTAAATTTTTTAAAAAAAAATTAAAAATGCCACTTGTCAAGTCCCTGTGTGTGACATGTGGCATTGTGAGTGCCACGTGGCATTGTGAGTGTCACGTGGCATTGCAATGACACGTGTCAGTATCGCTATCAGATGTGTGTTGATTTCGATTTAGTCCCCATTTATGTTTTTTCGTTTCAATTTAGTACCTACTTATGTGTATTTGATTCAATTTTGACCTAATATTTTTTAATAATTAAAATATCTTTTTATAAAATTAAAAGTAATTAAGTATAAAAGTTTTACAAAAATTAAGTATTTGATATTTATATTAAAATTTAGTGGTAAAAGTCATTTTATTAAGTCATTTTTAATAAAAAAAAATCAGTATAACAATCATACCAATAGAAATTTTGATTTAAAATTAGTAAGATACAATATTATTCTATTTTAAAAAAAAATTAACAAAACATGAGTACTTAATGAAAAAGTAATTAATAAAGTAATATGTTAAAAAGTCGTTTTTAATAAAAATATTAGTATAACATTTATACAAATAATAAATTTGGTATGAAATTGAGAGAAACATTATAAATATTAGTACTTAATTTTGTAAAAATATTTATACTTAATTATTTTTAATCTTATAAAAAATGGATTACAAAAATATTTTAATTATTAAAAAAGAAATTGGGACAAAATTAAATCAACTACACATATTTAGGTACTAGATTGAAACAAAAAGACATATATGGAGACTAAATCGAGATCAACATAATGACATCTGATAGTGACACTGACACGTGGCATTACAATACCACGTGACACTGACAATGCCACGTGTCACACACAGGGACTTTGTAACATCTTTTTTTTTTTAATAAACTGTATTATTTATTTTAAATAAAACACTTAGAAAATCTTCTATGTTTACTAATGTTTTGTATTTTATTATGATGTAGTTTAAACAT
>Ga0214544_1004912_pt1 | contig 26387 bp, 15 predicted proteins | sample CNSS3metaG_FD_160074 | JGI IMG/M metagenome (GOLD analysis project Ga0214544, IMG submission 160074) | Root nodule microbial communities from cowpea collected in UCLA plant growth center, Los Angeles, California, USA - CNSS3 | ecosystem: Host-associated > Plants > Roots > Nodule | place: USA... | reverse complement strand
ATTTATATAAAAGTTAAATTTGATCTCAATTTGGAGAGGATGAAATTGAAAATTAAAAAAAATGGACTGAAATATAATTAAAATAACAAATATATGGACCAAATTGAGATTCAAAGAATGACTTGACACGTGTCACCTTACTGACTTGACACGTGTCACAATATTGATGTGACACATGGCATGACTAATTTTCAAAAAAAAAAATTAAAAATTTTAAAAATTTTAAAAAAAATTTAAAAAAAATTTAAAAAATTCAAAAATTCAAAAAAATGAGAAGCTGACACGTGGCATATTCTTAACACCGTTAACGCCATAGTAACGGAATGGGCCTAATTGTTACATATTTTCAAAAATATGGACCTAATTGAGACTAAAATAAATCTTAGGACCTATTTGAGATTTTTCAACAAAAACATTTAAGCAACACTTTAAAAATGTGATTTATTCTTATAAGTTGTATTTTTAGGGAACATTTTTTTTAAATGTGACTTATTATTTTGGACTAAAGTTATAGCATTTATGAAAAAATAATTAATTTTTTATTCTTCCAATTTATTTTGAGCAAGATAAAAATATAACAAGTCATATAAATTATTAAAAGACTTATTTATTTTAAATTATGAAATAAATAAGATAATAGACAATTAAATCCACATTCATAAGTTTTATAATTGAAGAAACCATAAGTAAAAGTCATAACATTTGGTAATAAAATTAAATGTGTAAATACCATAATGTATATGTGAAATAATATTGTACAACTAAAAACATTAAAAGCTAATGCAATGTCACCTAATATACTTTGAAATTCAAAAGAAATTACAACTCATATTCAGGAAAAATATTAAATTTATTTCTGCATTTTGTGAGTCCTCTTGTCATCTTCATCTTCATCTTCATCCTACAAAAAAGATTAAGATTAAAAATATGAAGTCATGAATAAACGTACCAACTTAAAAGAAAGCGTATAAGTATGATTGCTAATGCATGTAATATTTAGATTTCATGCTCCTAATAAAGTGTAGAGAGATTAATGATTAGTTTTTAGGCAATGATGGGAATATGAATATTCACAATAATATTAAGTTTTTTCATGAATCCTTGAGATGTTAAATTCCTAGTATGCTTTCTCACTATAATAGTAAGAGTGTCATATTAAATTTGAAATGTAGAAGCACAACTTTTGATTCAACACATAAAAACCCCACTATCAATCATAACATCATTCAAGAAAAAAACAATTCTTTTATATGGAGTAACATTAAGTGGATGAACATTGTATCAACAAAAGTACTATTTGTTTCTTTTTAATAGTAACAACAAGTTGGTAGTACCCGTAAATTATGACAATTAGTCTCCTTCTAATGATTATTAACATGGTATCATGACTATTAACATTTATCAACATCAAACATATCCTTTGAAAACCTAATAACCAATTCAATTTAAAAAACCTAGTAACCTTGTAATACATTTCACTCAATCTCAGAAAATAACTAGCATATTTACAAATCAAATTAACTCGGTTCAATCTCAATAATTTTAAAGAAAAATCTAAATAAGACTATTTACATATGCCATCTAACTAATTCACATTTGTCTCACTTCTAAAACAAACTTCATATCATATTTTCAAATCAAAAGGCACTAATATAAAGTTGTGTCATTTGTAGACTTATAATTTTTGACTAGTCATTCCCCATTTATGAAAAGGTTTATAAGATTCTAATAAGTACCTCAACATTATTAGGAACATGAGTTCCAATAGAAGAGCGTGGACCAACAACACTACTTTCATTGCCTAATGCTTGTGCCATCATTTCTTCTATATCATTCTCATCCAAATTAGGATTTTGTTGCTTAAGCATGAATTTCACCATTGCCTCCATGCCTTGCATCCTCTTTGTTATAACTTTCATTTTAATGGCATGTCCTTTTTGGATAAAATCAATTTCTTGACTTTTCTTCAATATTGAGGGTTTCATATTCCTCCCATAGCAACGAACTTGGCCAGACTTTTCTTTTCCAAACAATGACTCAAATGTTTGTTCCCTAGATTTAGTCAAGTCTTCAATAGAACTTTGGAGCTTAGACTAACAAAAAACATCAATGTTATCAATAAGTAAAATATATAGATCTTTCAAACATATTTCATATGTACAAATAAACTTACAATAACATCTAGTGTTTCTTCATCCACCACTTTTCTTTACGATCTGGACGACCTTGTCGAGTTTTAATGAACATTTCAGCTCTACTAACTTCTTCTCCATCACCCTCTCAACACTCTATTAATTAAAAATTAGTAGTAAAACCAATATTAATGAAAATTAGTAGACATATAAGATGAGACATAACCCAATTATATCATACCAATTCAACTCGAACTTTAGCAAAGTCGACTGGTCCCATATGATGCATATACTTTTGCTTAGCCATATTCATTGCATTCTTTTCACTAATGCTTTGTAGTTTGGAAAGGAAAACATACATCAATATAAATGTACTACAAGATCTTAAAAAAAATTATAGTTTTTAGATATCACTACAATGATTTTATTTATAACACATAAAATGTTCATACCATGATATTATTATTCTTCCAATATGCTATCAATTGCTTGAAATCATCTTCAGGAATGTTCAACAGATGATATTTCAATTGCTCTTTCAAAGTGGAATATTTCAAAAAATGTATTTTCTTGATATAACACTTATAGCGTCTCCATGCATCATTTATACGACTGAAAACCGCTTTCTCTCCTTTCTCAGAAATATTGAATTTTTCTTAAAAAGAACATATCATCATTCATATGCACAAATATTTAATAATTCAAATATTTGAAGAACTTTATTCAAATACCATAACATATTTACACATTTGATCCCTGCACTCCTTGACCAGAGCCTTGAAGTTTGTGTAAATTAGAGGACAAAAGTCTGAATTCCGTGCTATGGTCCCAAGGAAATTACTCAAGTCAGACACAACTTTGTCATTAGGACCAATAGGCTCTCCATTTCTGTCCAAGATGACTTTTGGACAATGTTGAGTATTTCTTGCATGTATTTGGAAGCATTTAGTTGGTCTCCATGATCGTTTCTTGATTATGCCTAATTGACATTAAAATTAGCTAAGCTACAAAATAAATGATAAAAGCTTAGAATAATAAACTTGGTGAGATTGTAATATTACCTTCAGATGCATTGATTTCAATGTTTTTCTCAAGCAACACATTTTCTTCTTCAGTAAGTTGTTCAACAACTTTTTGATTTTGACATTCTTCATCTTGATGCACACTTTCTTCTTCCCTGTCTTGTTCATCTTTCTCTACATTTTCATCAAGAAACTCACCAATTAGCATTGATCTACAAAATTTCGATCCGTGTGGCTTCTTCTTGGCGACACTCTTTTGCCTAATCATTGACCCATCATTTTCAACCAATCCCTTTTTCATTTTTTTCATTTGGGACCCTCGCAGAATTCACCTCTTTTGTTATTTCTTGTTTTTGTGGCTATTGTTTGTCAACTTCAATTGGGTCTTTTTCAATGCTTTGAAGCTTTGAGGTAGAATTGCTTTGTTTTGTAGATTTTTCTTTTCTTTGACATTTGTTTGGCATGAACTATGTTTAGGGATCTCTTAATGGCTTTTATCCTTGCTCTTGAATCATGAATGGCCTCTTCAACTATGTTATTCTTTTGAGGTTTCCTAGGTTGAATATTTTGTGCTTGCCTCATAGTAGGAGTAAAAGTGTTTTTTTCACTTTGGCCTCCAACTTCAAACATAGAAGCAACCATAGGTGGCTTACCTAGCATATCAATACTTGTTATTTTCTCACATTTGATTTGGATCCTTCTAAGCAATTCCTTACTTGATTTGACTTTAGGTAGGTCCAAATTAATACCATTTTTTTCAACCTTGTTAAGAGTATTGCTTCATGTTCCATGGCCTGAAAAGAAGATGATAATATCCAATGAAATAAGCAATACATATTATTGAAATATAAAAAATAGGTATTACTACTACAAAACATAAAATAAAAAATACAAAATCATAGAGAGTTAAACTTTGATTCTTTATTACTGATGAGTTATATTTTCCCTTATTCCATTGCCTTTTTGTGCCCATCTTGATGGTTGTTAGTGCTTAATTGTCTTTTGTTAGTATATTTTGCTTAATTGGGCTTCATTGAGCCATTATTCTAAATTTTGAGTAATTTAACATTAATTGGTCTAACTTTGTTTCTAATTACTTTTTAGGTATTTTGTGAAACAACTTTGGAGCTTCGATAATAATCTTAAGATGAAGAGAGAGTTGCCACATCATTGTCATGTCTGTCCATGTCATTTCCATGTCTAGTTCATGTCATTTCCACATTACTTTAGTGATTGGGCAGCATTTTGGGCCCATAGTGGTATTTTTGTAATTCTGCTTACCAAAATAACAATTTTGTTAATATGTGAATGTGTTTTTTATTCATAAAATTTTGAAATTTGGTTATTATTTTTTCAATGAATTTCGAAATTTTATTATTTGTGAATTTTATTTTTCACCGAATTTTGAAATCTGATTGTGCGAATTGTTTTTGTTCATCGAGTTTCGAACCCTATTATGTGTAAATTTTGATGAAGTTTTATGTTCATCCCTCGAAAGAATTAACGAAATTTCTTGTTTTGATTAGATCTCGAATTATGTTGTTTGATTTGTTATTACTAAAAGGATAAAAGGAGAGAAAAAAAAGTTTGGAAATGCAGAAAGAAAACCGTGAGATGGTGGAGAAAGTGCCCTTTTCTGGTCCCTAATAATTCATAAAGAGAATGTAAGAAAAGCCAATATAATAAGTTGCACTAAAGACTTCCTGCAACATTAAGAAAAGGAATTAAAAACAAAGGAGATAGATTTATAATATTAGGAAAAACATTGCAAAATTGTTTTAGATACACTTATTTGCAAAAGTATTTTTTAGATCATCTGATCAATAAAAATGAATCGCATAAAAATCTTCAAATAAGATTTATGGAAAACTACAAAAATTTTCAAAACACAATCTCATATTTCTTATTACTTTTTTCACATATTTAAATACTCATGTTTGTTCCTTACCATTATACTCTCGTAATAAGTTTAATTCAAGAAGAATTTACAAATGCAAATAATTAAGTGGACTTACTGCATTTACCATTGTTCATGCCGAAATAAAGCAATTACTTCCCGCAACTCATCATTTTCTTCTTGCACCTCACCATTTCTGGAATTTATTTTCCGAAATACAATAAACAATTATGAATTTTTTTTCAAAAGTCAGATATCCCCTTAATGGCTTTGGTAGAGAAGAACGTGAAACGCTAGAGTTGTGGGTTCACCCATGGCAGTAGCTCAAGAATGGTTGGCAGAGATGAACAACGGTTGCTCTATGAATGAAAGGGATGCAAACAAGAGAGAAGGAAAAAACAAGCATGGGAAATCATAAATTTTTTTATAGATTTATTTATGTTTACACAAACTTAATCAAACAAGAACATGAAACCTATCTTAAATAGGTTCTATGAAACTCTCACAAAGGTAACCATAAGCTACAAGTTCTTACCTTTCTAACTAACCCTAACCTTCTATACCTCCTACTTTAACATCCCCCCTCAAGCTGGACTATAGATGTTCAATAGGCCAAGCTTGGAGGTGATGATGTGATACTAACGATGATGGATGATTTTGGTGAATCCGTTTGCAAGTTGTTCTTTTGAGCGTATGGGAAGAAAATGGAAGAGGTTAGATTGCACCTTTTCACGGATAATGTGATAGTCAATAGTGCGCTATGGAAGCTTTGGTTGTGGGCGATGTGGTGCGTAGATTTATTGTCACAATACATAACAACAATGTCTGTTGGTTCAATTTGAAGGTCACAAAGGAGGTAGCTTAACCATTGAACTTCACATGTTGTAGTGGCTAGGGCTCGATATTCTGTCTTAGTGGAGGACCTAGAAATAGTTCCTTGTTTCTTGGATTTCTAGGAAACTAGAGAAAAACCTAGGAAGATGTAGAATCCAATTGTGGATTTTTTGGTGTCCAGGCAAGTCCCCTAGTCAGAATCACTAAAAACTTTCAATTGGATGTGATTGTCAGTAGAAAGAACAATCTTTGTGAAGGACTGACCTTTATGTATCTTAGGACATGTTGAATGGTAGCATAATGATTGACAGTAAGTGCCTGTATAAACTGGCTAAGTAAGTGTATGGAAAAACATAGATCATGCCTAGTGTTAGTGACATAGAGGATCTTCTCTATTAGTTGTCTATAAATTGTGGGGTCTGTTAGAGGTTCAGTAGCATCATATAGAGCTTTGGTGTCTTTAAGGTAAGGTGTTAAGCAAGGTTTGCATCTGAGCATGCCAATTTGATTTAGAATATCCAAGGCATACTTGCACTAGCATGTGTGTATGCCTTTCTTAGATCTAGCCACTTCAAACCCAAGAAAATATTTGAGATCTCCTAGATATTTGATCTTGAAGGCATTATGTAGGAGAGTCTTAACATGTTCGATTTCCTTCAAGGAATTTCCTGTTAAAATAACATCATCTACATACACTAGGAGAGCTAGAAAATAGCTAGAATTATTTTTAACAAAAAGAGAGTGATCAGGTTGAGATTGAACAAAACCAATAAAGATTAAAAAGGAAGATAGTTTGTCAAACCACTGCCTACTAGCCTGTTTTAGACCATAAAGGGATTTGCATAACTTGCACACTTATCCTTGAGTATCAAGGCCTGGTAGAGGGGTCATGTACACTTCTTCTCTTAAATCCCCATGAAGAAAGGTATTATCTACGTCAAGTTGATGTAAATGCCAATTTTTAGTGGCAATAATAGCAAGGAGAAGTCTAACTGAAGTTAACTTTGCAACTGGGGAAAAAGTATCCAAGAAAATTATCCTTTTGAGTTGAGTGTATCCTTTTACCACAAGTTGAGCCTTGTGTCTTTCAAGGGTTCCTATTTCCCTTATACTTAACCTTGTACGCCAATTTGCAACCTATAATAGTTTTGCCTTTGGGTAATTGGGCCAAATACCAAGTTTTATTGAGTTGTAGGGTCTGAATTTCATTTTCCATAGCCTTGATCCATTTGGGTTGAGTGCATGCTTCATTTTAAGACTTTGGTTCATTAGTGGAGGAAATAGCAAGAGTAAAAATTAACTATTTTTCAAATAAAGAGTGACATGAGAGAATAGTAGAGATGGGATAAAGGGTTTTGAGAGCATTTTTGAACTCTATATTATTGTGAGTAGAGTTAGAAAGATTGACCAGATGATGATAATCTTTAAGATAATCTGGGACGCATCTAACTCTGTCAAATATTCTTATATGAGTAGAATCAGGTTCTATCTTTGTTGTAGAGTCTACAAGGTTCTCTTGTTCAGATGTATGAATAGAACTGTCTTCAGCCCATAAATCATAACCAGTTTGGGTAACATGGGTATTGTTGTCAGTGTGGATGTAATCATAGAAAACATCATCAATATTTCCTTCACTTTCTTTAATTAGATTTCTTGTTTTATCCTCATTGTTTACATAAGGAAAGACATGTTCATAAACAATAACATTCCTATTTATGAAAATCTCCCCTGTCTTGATATCTAAAACTATGTATCCTTTCACACCAGTTTTATAACCAATAAAAACACCTTTTCTGGCCCTAGGGTCAAATTTAGTTCTATTGTTTTCCAAAGTAGAGGCATAACAAAGACAACAAAAAACTTTCAAATCAAGGAGAGTAGGAGGGTCACCATGAAATATTTCATAAGGACTTAGTTTTGAGAGTTGGAGTAGGCAGCCTATTTATCAAATGAATAGCATGAGAAATAGCATATGTCCAATAAGATTTAGGCAAGTTAGATTGAAACATTAAGCTATGAGCAACATTCAAAATATGTTGGTGTTTTTTTTCAACAATGACATTTTATTGTGGGGTTTCAACACAACTATGCTGATGAGCAATACCATAGTGACTATACAGATAAATGTAATTGAATTCAAGGCCATTATTAGACTTGATGATTTTAATATCTTTTCCATACTAATATTTAGCATAAGTAATGAAATTCCTTAGTAGGGACCTAGTTTCGACGCTAGAATGCATCATAAAAGCCTATGTGTGTTTACTTAGATCATGAACAATACTTGAGAAATATTTATGACCATGAATCGACATAACAGGCATAGGACCCTATATATCTACATGTATAACATCAAACATAGTTATAGAGGTAATAGTGCTATGGGGAAAGAGAAGCTTGAAATACTTGGCATAATGACATATGTCATAGATAGAATTATTCACAGATTGCACATAAAGGAAATTGGTACAAATTTGTTCAATAACCTTGTTCCCAAGATCTCCTAATCTAAAGTGCCAAAACTCAATATCATTTTTTTTTACAATTCAGAGCTAGACTAAAACAAACAAAGTTCTTATTCGATACAGGAAAATATTGTAAGTAATATAGGCCATTGATGAATTTAGCATGTCCAATCGTCTTCAAGGTAGGACTGCTTTGAATCTGGCACATCTTAGAAGAGAAAGTAAGAACACAATTCAAGTTTTGATCAAGGTTTGGACAAATATTAAATTGAAAGTAAATTCTGGAATGTAGAGAACATTAAAAATGATAAAATTTTCTAAAAATTGTACTGTCCCAGCAAAATGTATAGTGACAGTAGAAGAATTAGGTAATTTTATGCATATAGGTTCAATTTTATGAAAGGCAACAAAATGTTCTTTAGTGTATGTGACATGGTTAGTGGCACCAGTGTCTAAAATCCAAGAAATACTACATTGTTGTGCGATATAGTTGAATGTGCTTGAGTCTTTCCTTTGAACTTGGTTTATATTGTGCCTTGGGTTTTCAATGTGCTCAATAAACTACAAGAGCTTTTGTATCTACTTAGTAGTAAATCCAGTAGATTCTTATTCGGTAGTTTTAGTACCATTTCCTATCAAATATTCTTTAACATTTAGATTGCATGTAGGTTGACCATTGTTACCTTTGTCTTGATAACCAAAATCCCGTCTTTGCTTGAACCAAGGTGGATACTCGTGTGTAGAATAACACTCATCAATGGTATGGTTCATTTTATGACAGTAGGAGCATTGCTTTCCAACATTGGGATTCCTTCCTCTTCCCCTTCCATGTCCTCCCCAGCCATTACCACGTCCTTGAGGCTTCCAGTTACCCTGTTCAACTTGTTTCGAGCTACTTTGTTTCTCAACAACATTGACAACAACTTTACTTTCATTGTTGTACCCAAGATTGCCATTATTTTGTCTTTCTTGTTGTATTATGAGAGAAAAGCACGATTGATGCTAAGGAGAGGTTCCATCAACAAGATTTGAGTGCAAACATGATTGTAGGTATCATTTCATCCCTTTATGAAGCAAATGACATACTCAATCTCTATATTTTACAGAATTTCTGGACTGATTACACTTGCACTGAATATCACAGCTGTAATGTGGTATGGGTTTCAAAGATTCCAATTCTTTCCACAAAATCTTTAAGTTTATAAAAAATTGGGATATATTTCTATCACCTTGGTGAATGGAGTGAATCTCTTAAAGCAGGTATGAAATCTTGAAATAATCTCCCTTAGAAAATCTCTCTTTTAACTCTTACTAAAGATCTCTACCATATTTTTCAGCTATATGTGAGGACAAGGTCTTTGTGATCCAAGATAGAACCATCATTTTTTATCTTTCCCATGCATTGTATAGGGGTTCATCCTTTTTGGGTGCCTTAATATTGCCATATATGAATTTAATATAGTTTTTGGAAACAAGACCATGTTTCAAATTCCTACTCCAGGATGAGTAAATGGTCTCATTGAGATTCTGGCTGACAATAACAAGTTCAGGATTCTCTCTTGTATGAAGATAATATGGAATGCAGGGGTTGAGAATCTGGTCTACTATCTTTTTCTGTGCAAATTCTTCATTTTTGTTCTTGTCGTCCATTTTGCAAAAAGGTACCAAGAATGGAGAAAGAAGAAAGGGGAAGCAGTGGAAGCAGGCAGGTTACGAACCTGCTCTAATGCCATAATGGCTTTGGCAGAGAGGAACATGAAACCCTAGAGTTGTGGGTTCACCCATGGCAACAGCTTGAGAATGGCTGGCAGAGATGAACAATGGTTGCTTTGTGAGAGAAAGGGACGCACATACAAGAGAAGGAAAAAATAGGTATGGGAAATCATAAAACTCTGAGATAAATTTGTTTCTATTTGCACAAACTTAACCAAACAAGAACATGGAACCTATCTTAAATAAGTTCCATGAAACTCTCACAAAGGTAGCCGTAAACTACAAGTTGCTACCTTTCTAACTAACTGTAACCTCCTATACCTCCTACTCTAACATCCCACAAGGAAAGCATTCTCGAGAAGCTTTTGATGGGGTGAGAGAAGAAATTTGATGAGGAGAAGAAATTTGATGAGTTGAGGAACAATTGCCCTAAATAAATGGCTCATACTAGAGGAAAACTGATTTTCATCAATAACTTAACTTTTGGGAGAGTTCATTTTATAAGTGACACAATGGAGGTTGTTTGATGGGAAGGAGTAATGTTTTGGAGTTTGAATTCAAATGGCTACTGCTATTTAGTTGATTCTCGAATTCGCTAACTATTTATTTTATAAAATATAATTTATTAAAGGACGCAAAGAAAAAAACTAAGGTAGTTTGTGTTGTCGTTGACATTTTAAAAGGAAGAAACATTTCAGAATTGATTTTGATATTGTTGTATTATTTATTTCGAACAATACTTTATAACATGGGAGTTATGTTTCGGTCACAAAGAATTTATCTATATCTACTGTACTGGTTCCTCTATTTTTCTCAAGTACATAAAATTTCATATATATGACAAAGATCGGTAACTAACAAAGTTTGTGTCTAGTTTACATTAATAAAATAGTTACCAAAAACATTAATATAAAGAATTTATGAGATTCATATTTATCTATTTTTGTTATTAAAGTGACACTAAATATATTACTATAACCTAGTTTCAATTCCTAATCAATTGTTAAGTCCGATCTATAAGTGATCAATTCATGAAAATAATATTGAAAATTGAACTAATAAACAAAAAAGAAAAAGTGAAATAAAAATCAAAATTTCAAAAATACAATGAACATTTCATATAATTTAACTAACAGTTTATACTCTCATACAAAGGCGGATCATAGGAGCAGGGAGGAGCCTAGGCCCCCCAAATATTTTTGATTTTTTCCAAAATTATATATCCATTTTCTTTAATTTTTAAAAATTTTGAAAATTTTAAAATTATATATAGTATATTTTAGAAATTGATGATAATTAAATTGTGTCTCTTTATTTATTTTATAAAATAAAATATTTAATGTTAATAAATAATAAATAAAAAAAAAATATTTAGGTTTAATTAGTCTTCTAGTATCTGTTTTCGTATAAAAATATCAAATTGCCACTAAATTGAAAGTAAAAGAATTGGAAGATCAACTTACATTTTTGGAAATAATAACCAAAAGAGTAATTAAATCAAACATTTATTAAAATATTTTTTATTTTCTTCTATCATTGGCTTTTAAAATTTTGACAAAATTGTACTCATCTCTCACTATCATATGTTTTTTTTGAATAAAAAATGAAGTTAGACACATACTCATTATGTTTGCTCTCATTTCTCATCTGTTTCCTTCATTTCTCGAAGAAAAAAAATGTAACTCTCTCTTGTCTTACTTGATGATGAAATATTACTTTAATAGTTATTAAAATTATTTTTTATCTCATGAGCCTTTTGTATACTTACTTTTTATGATTATAGAAGAAAAAAATCATGTATTATATGTTTTTTTATAACCGATTTTTAATTGTGACTTGATTATAATATATTTTTCTTCTAATACTTATGCTCTCAATATTTTATTAGATTATGATAAATTATTTTTTTAGTATATTTAAAAAAAAACATATCGATGAAGAATAAAATAATGAATTTATTTTGTAGGAGTAGTAAAAGGGAAGCTACACGTGAAGATGAAAACAAGTTAAATTATATTTCTTCACATCTTTTAAAGTATTTAAAGCATTATACTAATAATCCAATCTAACGATCCAATTGTTTTATAGAAGAGTCATTTTTTGAAGTGTTATACTAATGGTCCAATCAAATGATCAAAAAATTATATTATTCTAGCCCCTCCAAAACTCTTGGTCAAGATCCGCCATTGCTCTCATAGTAGAAGAGAAAATGAAAGAGAAGAGATAGTAAAATTTGATGTTAATACGATGAATTGACATTCCATCTTAATTTTACATTTGTAATTAATAATAGCTTGTTTATAAAATTTTCGTAACTTTAATAGTAGAGTATTGTATTAGCAATCACTATACAAAAATTTGGACTTAGAGTCGGTGAAAAATCAACACAAATGACAAAAACTAGACGCTAACTCGTCATTAGCATTCGGGTAGTGTCGGTCAATCAAATAAACTCTCAACGAGGAGACATGACGACGTTCCAAATAACTAACACTACTATTGTCAGTTAAATCCGTGCTAAGATTGACGTCACACGTTTATATTAAATTATAAAATTTAAATATTTATTAACAAGTGTCATATAAAGCAATATACTCTAAATAAAATATCAATAATTTTGAGATGAAAAAAAAAAACATGAAGAATATATTGCACATAATTATCAAATGGCATAATGCAGTTATAAATATCAAGACCTAGAAAAAAAATAAGGGAGAACAAAATTTAAGTATTGAAATACTATCATATTAATTCTTTAAGAGAAAAGAGAACTTCGAATAATCAATGTTTAATGTTATGTTCGCTTCTACAATCTATTGTAGACGCAGATGGGTGAGCAAGTGAGTGAGTGACACTCATGTTCCTTGTGTTTCTTTTTGTAGATTGAGGGAAAGACCTACATTTTCATCCCTCTTGGTTGAACAGATCTAAAGAGAAGCATCTTACATTTGCCAAATTAACCTTTACTTTTTTCTTGATATTCCTCGTTTTATTGTGTATTGGTAGTGCCAAAGATTGCATCATCCAGAGGGTAGGGATGTTCGAAGAGTACTCTGGTGTGTTATGAAGCTGATAATCTATAGGGTAAGTAGCCATTAGAAGGGATCCAATCTTATATTAGTTGAAATCGATTCGTGTGTGAAAAAGTAGAGAGGGATTCGATCCCATTTCTGTGCAAATTCGATCCTGATTGCTTCGAAACATTTATTAAAACACATTATCAAAAAAATATTATTTTATTAATTTTTATAATTAATTTTTTCAATTTTAATAGTAAAAAAAATTGCAAATAATTGTAACTCATACATACAAATACCAATTTATATTACTTATTATATAATGGGCAATATGTTAATCTATTTTTTACTCCTATTAAATCATTCTTTTTGATTTATCACATCAACCAAATCACTCATAAACTCTTACAAACTTTATTTTTAAATCCACTCACTATCACTTCTAAATCTCTTAAAAAAAAACATAATTCATTCTCAAATCCACTCCAACTCATTATGAACACAATTTAAGATTTTGTTATTTTGTGATCATTTGCTGTTGACACGTAATAAGAAATGCGGATTTGCTCTTGTTGTCTGTCTTCGTTTGCAGTCATTTGAAAGTGATGGCGAGAGCATATTTGAGAGCTCACTCGTTCATTCCATCTTGCCTAACTTGAAGATATTTGTGAATGATAGACAAGCTTTTACAAAAATAATTTTGCTACTATCATGTACAGCAGTGTTTTTTTCATTCTGTTGTTTTTGCTTTAAATATTCTTATTGAATTTTAATTTAACTTTTCTATCTAATTGTTAATCGTTACCTAAATGTTATTTAAAATAAAAAGACATCTTTTAAAATTATTATTAATGTAAAAGAATAATACAAAATGTCAACAATTAGATATCCACAATAATAATGGGATGTATTCTTTATTCATTACTATTATTTTTTTTTCAAATTTATTGAATAACAGTTTTTAAAAAAATAATTTTCAGTCATAAAAATCATTTAATATTACAATTATCATAAAGGATAATGTGGTAATATTTCTTTACTATCTATTAATTTTATTTATTTATTATCAGTCAAATCATTCAAAAATTTTCAAAAATTTCATCCTCAAAATCACCAATTTTTACCTCTAAATCCTTTAAAGAAACAACACAAATTTTATCTTTAAATCTATTCAAATTCATCCACCTATACTCTTCTTCAAATGCAGTTCAACCCTCAAATGCAATTAAAAAAATGTTTAATCATGCCTTTGATATCTATTTTCGTAGCGAAATCTCAATTTGGTCCCTCTATTTTTTTTATTTCAATTTGGTCTCTGTTTTGGGAAATTTGATCTAAATGTAGTCCTTTTCGTTAGTGGTACAGTAATCGCATTAAATGGGGTGCCACGTGTTAGTTCATCGATTTTTTGAATTTTTTATTTATTTATTTTTTTTTTATTAATTTTTTTTTAAAATAAAAAAATTTGCCATGTGTCAAGCTGTCGTCGTGTCACGTGGCAGTGACAGAGTGATATGACAGTGATAATGTCAGGTGTCAGTATTATGCTAGGTGTCATTTCCTCGGTCTCGATTTGGTCCCTGTATTCTAATTTTTGTCTCAATTTAGTCTCTATTTTTGTAAAAATAGTGCAATTTCCCAAATTGAAACAAAAACTAATTTTTATATAAATGTCATACAAATATTTTTCTTAAATTTGATATTTTTATTATATATTTTTAACATAGCTAAGTTTATTTAAATTTGTGTTTCACATTCAACTTTATTTAAAATTGTTTTCAAATTTTAAATTTATATGTTTTTTATTGTTACATGAACTAGTTAATTTATGATTTTTTTTTCTATTAACATTATTTTCTATTAACAACTTTAAAACAATTTTAAATAAAAGTCAATGTAAAATATTAATTAAATGAACTTAATTTTGTTAAAAATATTTACTTGAAATATCAATTTTGATACCAATATTTGTGTACATTTATATAAAAATTAAATTTGATTTCAATTTGGAGAGGGACAAAATTGTTCGATTTTTACAAAAATTGGGACTGAATTGAGACAAAAATTAAAATAAAGGGAACAAATTGAGAAAGTGGAAATGACATAAGTGACCCGTGTCATTGTCACTGCCACATCACTTTGTCACTATCATGTGGCACGATGACAACTTGACACGTGACCATTTTTTTTTAATTAAAAAATTCAAAAATAAAAAAAAATTCAAAAAATCGAGAAACTGACACGTGGCACCCCATTTAACGCTGTTACTATACCACTAACGGAAAGGACTACATTGAGATCAAATTTCCCAAAACAGGAACCAAATTGAGATGAAAAAAAAATAGAGGGACCAAATTGAGATTTCGCTCCGAAAATAGGAACCAAAGACATGATTAAACCTAAAAAAAACACACCCTTATGAGTCATATTCATTTTTGTAGAGTGATATTGGATTCTGAGCATAATTGAACTCTCTTGCATGAGAGATTATTTTATTCATTGTAATTGTGAGTTCTCTATCTTATAGGGAGATTGAGAAAGATACAAAAAGAGGTAAAACTTGTTGTAATCTGGAGATGTTTATACTTGTGTTTCTTGGAAAGGGTTAAACTCGTGATACTTAGAGATGTTGATACTCGTTGTAACCTAGAGAGATTGGTAATCGTGTTAGTCAAATGTGTTGATTAGTGAATTTCTTAAGCAGGTGGCTTAAGAGAATAGACTAGCCTCAAATGGAGGTGAACCAATATAAATCTTTGTGCGCATTCTTCTCTCTTACTCTTTATATTATTTTCATTTGCAATAGCACGTCTAGGGATGCCAATGGATCGAGTCGGGCATGATAATGCTTACCCGTAACTCTACTCGCAAAAAAAATTCACCCACTACCCGTCCGTTTACTTGGGATACCTACGAATATTTTAAAAAATATACTTTCTAAATTTTTAAAATAAAATTTAAATAAAAAAATATAAATTAAATATAAGTTATATTTTAATTTTATTTAAATTTAACTTAAAAAACACAAATTAAATTTTAATTTTAATCTTTTACGATATAAATAGTATGATACCTCACCCGATCCATTTATAAATGAGTATTTAAATACTCACTACCCTAAAGAATAAATATCTTCAAATACCAATTATCTGTTACGGATTCCAAGTCACCGATATTTTCATCATTCCAATATATATATATATATATATATATATATATATATATATATATATATATATATATAACAATTTTAAAATATCCAAAGACTGTACTCACGTTTTTAGAGTTACGATACACCAACTGAGACATAGAGACAGGGGAAGGAGCGAAAATTTCTCAACTCCTTCCAACGAGATTTGAGGGCGGTGTAATAGTTAGAGAGAGATATGGTACGTTAGCGAAGGCCATAAAGAATTTCATAAAGCTTTCCAATACTAAGCAAATCACCTTGAGAAAAAGAAGATGACACCGGCAATGGAGGGAGAAAAAGAGTGAAGGAGCCAAGTATTACAACATTCTCAAGAAGGATACCAAGAATTTGGAGAAGAAGGAATGGATATGGAACCAGCATAATACCCCTTTTGTTTTTAGAAATCAAAACCATTTTATATGAACAAGATCATGAATTGTAATTTGTTCCACTGAGAACAGGCGTGATAAAAACAGAGATAGAGATAGGTCGTTCACTAGAATGAATGTAAAAAGGTATGAATGAATCGAGGCTCGGATTTCGGAGAATAATTTCTAGACTCTTACTAGTGGTATTGGAATTTGTGTCTGGCATGATGAAGAAAAAGGGTCAGAGCTCACACTAATGCCATAAAAGGAAACAGACTAAAACAAAGAAAGGTGAACAAGAATTTTTTGTATCCACTTTCAGTCATATTTGCTTCAATAACAGTAAAATATATACACAAATAAAAGATGACCAAATAGAATAAGGATTAAAAGAAACACTAGAAACTTGTTCTATATAGCTCACTACGAATCGATATAATTTTCTATTATGCCCTTTTTATTTTGTATGTCCATGTCGCCTAATTTTGTACCAATTTGGCCCTTTCCTCCGTTAGAACTTGATCATGGCTATAAAAACTTGCTAGTCCAAAGTCACCCAAACGAGCATCGAAGTCCTCATCAACAAGAATCTTGTATCTCAATCTCGTTAAGCTTTCAATCTCAGCTGCAAATTCCCTCATTCCTTGAGCTGAAGTTCTCATCTTTCTCTTAACAGCAACCTAACTTCCTGTGCTAGGTAACACACCTTTCTACACATAACCAAACCCTCCAATCCAAGTAGCTGGCACTTCAACTTTACGTGGCTTTTGTGCTCTCAATGAATATTGGTTTCTCATTTTAGGTGTAAAGTGTAACACTTTATTGAATAGTAAGGAGATATTCTTTTGTAGGAGGAGATGCATGTAACGTTACAATAGCCTGCAATTGATTCCTGTGAATTCTGGTTCAATGTTTCTGTGAAGTCTCCCACGTGGAAGGAGAACTTTTCAATGCCCTGTGAAGCAAAAATCTTAGTTTTTTATGGTTTTCACGAGATACCCATTTCTCCAACTACTGCTATTTATTCCACCCAACCAACTATAATGTGAAATCCTCTCTAACACCAATTTTTTCAACCTTCTCTCACACAATTATCTCACAACTCCATCTGGTTCTTGAAGCCTTTGTATGGAAGAGAAAGAAGAAGAATAAGAAGGTGATAAGGTTTTGGAGACAATGGATAGAAAACGTCCAAGAAAGTTAGACTTAAACGCACCCCTTTTATCCACAAGGCGTTCAGTTGTTGGAGACTCATCTTATTACTCAACAAGTTCAGTATCTGCAATCCAAAATACAAGTGAAAGAGTTCCATTTTCATGGGAGAAAGCACCAGGTAAGCCAAAAGTCACAGAGAGAAATAGCAACGCTCAAGATGGTGGCACGCCACGCCTAAGACTACCACCTAGCAAATGGCTTCTTTCAAAAGAAGCATCTGAAACGGATGTTGATGATGCTAATGATGCATTCTCAGATGCTATGGATGTTTTCTCTCTATCAGAGGCATTAGATTATGTGCAAAGGAAATCAGAGAATGTTCATAGTGAAAAGAATGAAGGGTTGAGGCTAAAGCTTGCAGAGTCTAATGGATACCAATCTCCAACCTATATGATCAATCGCTTTCTTCCTGATGCAACTGCTTTGGCTGCATCATCTGCTTTACATTTTTCTGGGAACTTTGAAGACAAAGATTGTGATACTTGTGGAAGTTATCCACAGTGTTATACAAGGCATTCGTATGCTTCTTCTCCAAAGGGTTGCGGCTTGGAACTTCTGTTTCCATGGCGTGTGAAGCATAAGCTTTGTGCTATGGAGAGCCCTGTGTTGCCATGCTCCACTAATCTGCACAAGCATCAACGTAGCTCAAAACAGAAGAAGCATGGTTCATCGATTAATTATATTCCTTGTACAAACGTGAAAGAAGATATTTGATGGGTAGGGCCACTAGTTCTTTCATTTGTTCATTTTTATTTCATACAAAATCTTTATATAGATGTGTATAAAATATATATATACCATGTGTTATGTTAGCTACTTAAATTCGTGCTTGTGTGGACCGTAGTGATAATTAATGTGCATTTATGTGTGACAAAAGATCGATTCAATGTGATAGAAATGATCTTTTTCGAGAAATCCGAAGTTATTCGGGTTGAATTCGTTTCATCTAGCTATTATTTGGGGCTGCTGAAAATATTTACATCAAAATAATTGATTTTTTTAGTGAATGCTTTTGTTTACTCGAAGCTTTTGACATTACTAGATTTGTGATTTGAGGTTTGTAATTCAACTCATTACAAAAAAAAAAAAAAAAAAAAAAAAATATAAAGATTTTTATGTAAAATTTCACACCATATTTGTAACAAAAATGGAATAAAATATGGAAAACTCTAGCAATTATGTTTTCGTATAATATACCGAACATTAAACAAATGTAAATAACTATAAACTGAAAATACATACACTATAAAGAAATATACACATGCTGAGGGCATAGATAATCGAAGCATTGAAATAAAGATGTCAAAAATGATAAAATGATTTAAACAAGAGCAGAATATGGAGAACAGAAACTTAGAGGAAATCAGGACATTTTATTCAAGGAAGATGGCATCCAGGAAGTTTCCACTGAAAAGCGGTTAATGAACATAATCGAGAAAGTAACCGTACTAGATAAAAAAAAAAAAAAAAAAAAAGAGTTAGTTATGGTAACCGTTCTCTAAGATATGGGATGAATGGGAACAACTAAGTTTTTTTTCAAGTAGTTATTAAATTTATGTAATTTTTTCTTTATTTTTTTTAGTTTAATTGTCAGAAAATATAAATAAGTTATTCAGATGTAAAATGATATGACAAACTGTTATTACAATACAAAAATCCTTGAGAACGCCATGAATAAAGAAAATGGAATTCAATGATGATTATTGTAATTTGGGTTACTGTTTTTATAGATTTTATTTATCGATTTCTCTTTTATCCTTGACAATTTATTTTACTACAATTTATATTCTTGCAATTATGTCAATTCATCTTCATCTTCATCTACATTTTCTTAATTTCATTTTTCTTTTTACCACAGTTTCCTTTTTGTTTTTACCAAACATCACGTTCATATACAAAAGCACAAAAAATATGATTGTTGGAAAGAGATGCATGGATTCCTGATTGAAATACACATTAGAAAAGAGAATTCAACAACTTCAATATACTCATGAAAAATCCACAACATAAGTGGTTTACATATTGACTTTGTTTTAATTTTGGAATTTTAAATATTAATGCGCTCTAATTTAGATTGAAAAACAGTAGTATTAAAGAACTATCTCTTGATTCAATACAAGAAGAACTTGTGGAGGAGTCTTTGCAATTCAAAGGACATGAAGAAATGAAGATCATGACTTGGAACACAATTATAGAATAGTTATAGGTAATTAAAGTATTTGTAATCTTTTTTTTTTTACGTTTTAAACAGTTTGTAATTGTTGTTAGGCGAGCGAACTCATTGGACGGCAAGTTGTTGGGCGACGAGTCGTTAGGCGACCAACACACATTGGGCGAAGAGTCTAAGTCTCTTTACGAATTTTGAAGTTATTTTTGCGATCCAACGTCTTTGTCCTTTCTTTTAGGATTTCTTGGGCTGCTTAACATATGTGCCTATATAAGGGCATAAAAAACATATGTAAAGAACTTTTTAGTCATTATATGAATTTGAATTAATCAAAGAGAGGATTCTCTAAGTTCTTGTCTTAGAACAATCGGTTCTTATCAAAGAGTGAAATCTTAGTGACAAATCTTCCTTGACTTATCAATATGTTAGATTGTTGTGTCTCCATTCCTATCTTATTTCACATTCTATATCTGATTTTCTTGTTTATATTTCAAAAGGATTCAAAGTCAAAAATGATCATAATCTTTTTTTTGGATATGATTGTATCATTTTGGTATATAGAGTAAGGTTCTCGTTTGAATTTCTTCTTCAATCTTATTTTTCTACCATATGAAGAAAACCTTTTTTTAATGTTTGTCTTTGAAATTATTTGTTTTCTGTCTTCTATTCCAATTAATTGTTTACAAATGCAATTACATTATTTTATGAGTCTTGGTGATTGAAGGGATTTCTGTTGCAGAACATTTAATCTCGCCCAATGAGCCATCAATCTCACCCAGCAAGAGAAGCCAAAGAGAACTTCTCGCCTAGTGAGTCATCTCGTCGATCGAGAGTTTTATGTTGCATCTTTTCCATTTTCTATGTTTGAACTACAAAATTAAAAAAGTAAAGAAAGATTAGAGGATCCAAAAACAAAAGAAAAGAAAAGTATTTGCTTGTGGTTTGTTTGATCTTTGATTTGGCATTCAATATTGTAGTAGAGTCTCCGCATTGTTTAAATTAATTCTTTTTTATAGTCCTATTTATTATAGCTTATTGTTTTGCATAGTTTAAAATGCCTTAATGTTTTTGTCTAGAGTTTTGTTTCTACTTTGGCCTCTTGAGTTAAGTTTTAGGTCTTGCAAAGTTTTTCACATTGATTGTCATTCTTGTTTAAGCTATTGAAGTCCTTTGCTAAGTGCTAAAGAGAAGTTGAATGGAAAAAGGCAAGAGAGTATTTTTCGGAAAAGAGCCTATAAGTGTGATGTACGAATAGACTTTTGAGTTAAACAATTAGAAGAGTGGTGAGGTCTTAAATATATTTTGTTATTTTGTTTTACTAACTTTTATTGTAGGATCTAGCAATATTATGCAACATGTTTCAACGGAGGAATTCTTCTAGGAGTTGTTTTATGTATGCTTTAAGAATCATTTGGTTAGACGACTTGAAACTAACAAGTGAGTGGCACGAAGAGATGCACCTAGAGTTTGTTTGGCCTTGGTGGAGGATGTCAATACAATCGTGTGACACATAGTACATCTAAATGAAGACCTTAATTGGAATGAAAGTATATGACTAATGAAGATCCTAAGAACTACATTTTATACTTGAAAGAGAAGGAAGAATGGAAAAATCTAAAGGTGTTGAAAAGATAAAAGCAAGAGCAAATAGCATAAAGAGAACAAAAAGAGAGAGATAAGCATTAAGAGAAAAGGAAGTAGAAGAAAGGAATGAGGGATAAAGGAGAAAGAACAAAGAGATAAGGAAGAAGAAGAAAGAAAGGAGAGAATGGAGAAAGAAAAGAGAATAAAAGAAAGGAAAATAAGAAGAAAGGACAGAGAGAGGAGTAAGAAAAAAGAGAGAAAGAGGAATAAGAAAAGAAAGAATGAGAGAAATATACTAACTCAACTCTTTTTGTTTTATGGCCTAGGGAAAAATTGTTCATCAAGAAGCAATGGTATCAACAATGGGAATAAGAAAGAATGACATTACCGAGGGAAGACTTATTCATCAAGGAAAAATGGCATCAACAAAGGAAAGAAGAAAGTATGATTGAGAAAGAAGACGCAAGCGTAGAAATATATGCACATGACTTAGTTTGTTTCACTACAAAAAAAATTGAAATTAGCGACGGAATTTTACCGACGGATATACTTCTGTCGGTAAATTTGAATTACCGACGGATTTTACCGACGGATTCTCAAATTTGAATTACCGACGGAAAAATTCGTCGGTAAAAAAATTTCATTTACCGACAGAAAAATCTGTCGGTAAAATCCGTCGATAATTCAAATTTTTTTGACCGACAAAATTACCGATGGATTTTTCCGTCGGTAAAAGAAGCGGGAAATTTCTCGCCCAAATTTGAATTACCGACGGAAAAATTCGTCGATAAAAGAAGCGGGAAATTTCTCGCTCAAATTTGAATTACCGACAGATTTTTTCGTCGGTAAATCCATCGATACTTACATAACTCAAAATCCGTCGGTAAAATTCGTCGATAATTTATTTTTTTTTATCGACAAAATTACCGACGGATTTATCCGTCGATAAAAGAAGCGGAAATTTTCCCGCCCAAATCTGACCTTATAAGAAGATGAGGAGAAGGAGAAAAGAAGAAAAAGAAGGAGAAGAAGAAGAAGAAGAAGAGAATGCTTTTGACATTACTAGATTTGTGATTTGAGGTTTGTAATTCAACTCATTACAAAAAAAAAAAAACCATAAAGATTTTTCTGTAAAATTTCACACCATATTTGTAACAAAAATGGAATAAAATATGGAAAACTCTAGCAATTATGTTTTCGTATAATATACCGAACATTAAACAAATGTAAAAAGCTATAAACAGAAAATGCATATTTTAAATTATAAAGAAATATACACATGCTGAGGGCACAGATAATCGAAGCATGAAGTAAAGATGTCAAAAATGATAAAATGATATAAACAAGAGCAGAATATGGAGAACAAAAACTTAGAGGAAATCAAGACATTGAATGAACATTACATCAACGAAGATGGCATCCGGGAAGTTTCCACTGAAAAGCGGTTAATGAACATAATCAAGAAAGGAACCGTGCTAGATAAAAAAAAAAAAAAGAGTTAGTTATGGCAACCGTTGTAAGATATGGGAGGAATGGGAACAACTAACTACGCAATATGGGCTGCTTTCAAGTAGTTATTAAATTTATATATTTTTTCTTTATTTTATTTAATATTCAGAAAATATAAATTAGTTATTCAAATGTAAAATGAATATGACAAACTGTGATTACATCACAAAATCTCTAAGAACGTCGTGAATAGAGAAAATGGAATTCGATGATGATTGTTGTAATTTCAGCGACAGCTTTTATAGATTTTCTTTATCAGTTTCTCTTTAATCTTGAGAATTTATTTTACCACAATTTACATTCTTGCAATTACATTAATTTATCTTCATCTTCAGGTTTTTTTTTTATTTCAAGGTCGTTTTGGACCAAAATTTGTAAATATGGATCTTTTAATTTTTTTTTTATAATATAAGAACAAGTCGTCAGGTTACAAGACGACATTATAAGTGAAGTCGTCCTGTATTCTGCCAATTTTTATTTATTTTTTTTAAAAACGAAGTCATCATGCATGAAAACAGTTTCGGTTTCGAGGGAAAAGTGAAGTCATCAGGTCATGTAACGACTTCACTTTTCAAATTTTTTTTAATTTTTTTGTAACTAAACTTAATGAACTTCCCTCCCGGATACCAAAAACTGGAACTAAGACACAGCAAAATTCCTGCCAAAAACCAAATCCCAACAAAATAAAAATGACAACTTTGAGAGAGGACAAATCTTGACAAGTCTTTCTGCACTTCAATTTGAGCTAACCCCAATTGGGAAAGCAATTAAAAGCCAAGGAATAGCAAAAAGGGTGCAACCTGAGACGATGAATGTACAGACCCAATCAAGAAAAAGCAGAAAGACTCTGGATTAATGAGGAGGCTTCAATTTTAAATTTTTTAAATATATAACATCTCTAGGAAGAATAAAACTTATAAAAAAAGATTTAAAACTTGCAAGGTGTTACAAACTTTAAAACAAAAAAAAAAAAAAAAACAAAAATGTGAAGTTGTCATGTATCTTGATGACTTCACTTTTTCTTTAAACTGATATCGTTCTCATGCATAACGACTTTGCTTTTTTTTAAAAAAAAAAAAGAAACCGGTAGGAGACAGGACGACTTCACCTGTAATGTCGTTATGTCTTCTGACGACTTGCCCCTAATTTACCAAAAAAAAAAAGTAATCAACCCACTTTTACGATTTTGACTCAAGAGAAACCCTAATATACAAAAAGGTCTCATCTTCATCTACATTTTCTTAATTTCATTTTTCTTTTTACCACAATTTCATTTTTCTTTTTACCAAACATCATTCCATGTTCATATACAAAAGCATAAAAAATATGATTGTTGAAAAGAGATGCATGAATTCCTAATTGAAATACACATTAAAAAAGAGAATTCAACAACTTGAATATACTCATGAAAAATCCACAACATAAGTGGGTTTACATATTGACTTTGTTTTAATTTTGGAATTTTAAATATTAACACACTCTAATTTAGATTGAAAAATAGTAGTGACAAAGGACTATCTATTGATTCAATACAAAAAGAACTTGGGGAGGAGCCTTTGCAATTCAAAGGACATGAAGAAATGAAGATCATGGTTGGAACACAATTATAGAATAGTCATAGGTAATTAAAGTATTTGTAATCTTTTTTTTTTTTTTTTATTTTTTAAACAGTTTGTAATTGTTGTTAGGCGAGTGAACTCATTGGGCGACAAGTCGTTGGGCAACGAGTCGTTGGGCGACTAACACTCATTGGGTGAAGAGTCTGAGTCTCTTTTCGAATTTTGAAGTTATTTTTGCGGCACAACGTCTTTTTCCTTTCTTTTAGGATTTCTTGGGCTGTTTAACATTTGTGCCTATATAAGTGCATAAAAAACATATGTAAAGAACTTTTTAGTCATTATATGAATTTGAATTAATCAAAGAGAGAATTCTCTAGGTTCTTGTCTTAGAACAATCGGTTCTTATCAAAGAGTGAAATCTTAGTGACAAATCTTCCTTGAGTTATCAATTTGTTATATTGTTGCATCTCTATTCCTGTCTAATCTCGCATTCTTTATCCGATTTTCTTGTTTATATTTCAGAAGGATTCAAAGTCAAAAATGATCATAATCTTATTTTTGGATCTGATTGTATCATTTTGGTATCTAAAGCAAGGTTCTCGTTTGAATTTCTTCTTCAATCTTATTTTTCTCTCATATAAAGAAAACCTTTTTTTTAATGTTTTTCTTTGAAATTATTTGTTTTGTGTTTTCTATTCCAATTATTTGTTTACAAATGCAATTACATTTTTTTTTTTTAGTCTTGGTGATTGAAGGGATTTCTGTTGCAAATTTTGTGTTTTGTCAAACATTCAATCGCGCCCAATGAGCCACCAATCTCGCCCAGCAAGAGAAGCCAGAGAGAACTTCTCGCCTAGTGAGTCATCTCGCCGAACAAGAGTTTTATGTTGCATCTTTTCTATTTTCTATGTTTGAACTACAAAATTAAAAAGTAAAGAAAGATTAGAGGATCCAAAAACAAAAGAAAAGAAAAGTATTTTCTTGTGGTTTGTTTGATCTGTTTGATTTGGCATTCAATATTGTCCTAGAGTCTCCGCATTGTTTAAATTAATTCTTTTTTATAGTCCTATTTATTATAGCTTTATTGTTTTGCATCTTTTAAAATGCCTTAATGTTTTTGTCTAGAGTTTTGTTTCTACTTTGGCCTCTTAAGTTAAGTTTTAGGTCTCGCAAAGTTTTTCACATTGATTGTCATTCTTGCTTAAGCTATTGAAGTCCTTTGCTAAGTGCTAAAGAGAATTTGAATGAAAAAAGGTAAGAGAGTATTTTTCGGAAAAGAGCCTATAAGTGTGATATACGAATAAACTTTTGAGTGAAACACTTAGAAGAGTGGTGAGGTCTAAAATATATTTTGTTATTTTGTTTTACTAACTTTTATTGTAGGATCTAGCAATATTATGCAACATGTTTCAATGGAGGAATTCTTCTAGGAGTTGTTTTACGTATGCTTTAACATATCCTACTCCTCATAAGAATCATTTGGTTAGACGACTTGAAACTAACAAGTGAGTGGCACGAAGAGATGCACCTAGAGTTTGTTTGGCCTTGGTGGAGGATGTCAATACAATCGTGTGACGCATAGTACATCTTGTTAGAATTATGGTGCTTGATTTAGTCCCACATCGCTTAGAATAGTGAGATGTGGTTCTCTATTTTACTATATAAGAGACTCTATGTAAAGCTTTAAGATACACCAGAAATACAAATACTTCCTA